>CDYM01005950.1_pt1 | contig 236013 bp, 223 predicted proteins | sample 554981 | NCBI WGS metagenome assembly CDYM01 (sample SAMEA3182081, study PRJEB8094) | gut metagenome | biome: human; feature: gut; material: Stool; isolation source: human stools | place: Canada | collected 2012-12-04 | reverse complement strand
TAATAATATTTATTAATATGTAATTATAAAAACAAGGCCGGGAAATTAATTTCCGGCCTTTCAACAATATGCAGCAAACATCTATGCCTCCTGCTTCTCCTGCGTATGGTCGTAGCCGTCGGCCGGAGCATTCCACATGAGCATCAATATACCCATACAGATGAATGCCACCACGATTATGCCTATATAGGCCGAATTCCAACCGTAATGGTCGGCAAGGAATCCGAGACCGGCACCCGACACGAGTGTACTGGCATATCCGAACATACCCTTGAAGCCGTTGGCTGTAGCCGCCGCACGTTTGGTCGCCTGGTTTGCCGCCGCAATGCCAATAAGCGCCTGCGGGCCGTATATACAGAAACCGGCCGCACACAGAACCACGAAATAGACCCATACGGGCGTCGTAGCAGGCAGCTGCCAGAAGAGTGTCATGAAGATGACCGTGCCGAGCATGCAGAAGACACACGTGCGGTGCGCACGCCCTTTGAGCCACTTGTCGGTAGCCCAACCGGCGAATAGCATGCCGAGAATACCGGCGATCTCGAACATGGCCACAAGCCAACCTGCCGACGAGAGGCTGACACCTTTGGACTGGCTCAGCAGCGACGGGCCCCAGTCGAGAATCGAGAAGCGTACTATATAGACGAAGAAATTCGCAAACGACAGGATCCATATCAACGGATTGCCGAATACGTGCTTGCGAATGAAAGCACGTGCCTCGGCCTGATTCTCGTCATGCGGGGCGTCCTTCGACTCGGTGCCTTCAAGTTCCGGCAAGCCTACCGATTTCGGGGTATCGCGTATTGTCATGAAGAGCGCTATGGCACCCACGAAGGCAATTGCCGCCGGTACCCAGAAGCAGAGTTTCCAGGCTCCGTAATGCGAAGCCGACTGCATGACACGGGCCATTCCGGCAGTATCGTCGGGCGAGACATCGAGATTTGCCGCGATGGAAGCCACCACACCGGCGTCACCGCTCATGTCGGTACCGAAATGCGACATCAGATAGCCGCAAAGTATGACAACAAGGCCGGCTCCTATCGAGTGCGAGGTATTCCATATCGACATCTTGGTTGCCAGTTCCTGAGGCGGCACCCAATGCGTAAGCAGGCGGGCGCATGGAGGGAACCCGGCCCCCTGGAATGCACCGTTTATGACCCACATGAGGCCCATGAATATGGTAAGCGCATTGATATAGGCTCCGCCTTCGGTCGAGCCCGTAAGCATATATGCGACATTCTCGCCGAAGCCGAACGCGACATTGGCAAATACGCACAGCATCAACGCAACCGACATGTACCACCGTGCATTCTTTCGGTCGGCGAACATGCCGTTGACCAGCTGCGACAATCCATAGACTATCCCCTGTGCCGTGAGGAATATACCGAGGCTTGTCTTCGATAAGCCGAGTTCGGCCTCCATGCCGGGCATGGCAAGCGAGAAGTTCTTGCGTACGAAATAGAAGAGCGCATATCCGAACATCGTACCTATGATCGTACGTGTCTGCCAGCTCTTGAATAGTTTTTTCTGTTGTTCTGTCATAGACTCGTCTATCGGATTTCCCAAATGCCGCCCTTGCCGAAGAGGCGCTCTTCAAGAGCCTCCATCAGCCCGCAGCGGAACAATACGTCGATATTTGTAAAACGGCTGCGCATGTAGGGTATGTACCCGAACGTGCGGCGGAAACGCTCACGCGTAACACCTATCATCTCAGGCTCGTAGGGAGCACCTACAGCCTTGAGGTTCTCCCGCACCCGGTCGAACGGTATTATCTGCCGGCGTATGCGCTCCCTGAGTTCCGGCCATACGGCCTTGAGTGTCTCCAGTTGTCGGCGCAAGCCTTCACGGTCGACATATTTGCCCTTGGTCTCGGTCAGGGCACGGGCAATATGGCCGGGTTTGCCGTCGAATATGCGGTATATGTCCTGCACGGTCTCTTCCCACGATTTCCACGAATCGACGCAACGGTCGCAATCGAGGTGTTCGATATCCGTCTCAAGCAGGAACTCCAGCGATGCGGTCGAAGCCAACGTCCCGATACCCACCTTGAATCCGTGAGATACATGCTCACCATTATAACACAGATTCTCCATGTCCCAGCAATGGCTGAACTGGTGTTCGGTACCCGAAGCCGGACGGCTCGACTGCAATGCCTGCATGGCAAATCCGCTCATGATGAGGCCCTCGGCAAGTTTCTCAGTCATGGCCACGTCGCCCTCGAATACAGCCTTTGGGGCACTCAGCGCATCGCGCAAGCCCTCCTGCACGAGGTCGAACGAGAACGTATCAAGGCGTTCCGTTCCGAGCGCATCGGCTATGATCCAGTCGGCCCCGGCCGGAATCTTTGCAATCAGGTCGGCGTAACCCGACGCGGCGAGCTCCTTGGGTGCTGCGGCGGCAATCACCGGATCAAGCACCATTCCGCACGGTGCCGGGCAGTCGAACGTCTGTTTGTTGCCCTCGAAGGTTATCGATGCCCCGTATGCCGTATAACCGTCCATCGAGGCGGCCGTACCTACGACCATGTATTTGCGTCCCAAGTGCGCCGAAACGAGTTTTGTAAGATCGTTGATCACCCCCGAACCGACAGCGATGGCCACAACGTCAAGATTCTTGAGATAAGCCTCAAGCTGCTCTACATACGACCATTCGGCATAGAGATGCGGGTCGTCGAAGATGAATGGTTCGGCTGCCGCCACACCCGCTTCGGCCAGGTGGCGGGCCACCTCCTCACCGGCAACGCGATACGTGGTCGTGTCGGCTACAATAACGGCTTTTTTCCCGGGGAAGAGTTTTTGAAACATTTCGGGAGTCCGTTTCATGGCTCCCACGCCGATAATCAGGTCCCGAGTATCGGTCGTACGCTGCAAGGCAGCTTCTATTTTGTTCATATCGTTTGACAATCAAAGTTTGACATCTTCATAAAGTCCGATAAATTCGAGCGGATAGTCCGTCTCGATTATATCGGGGTGCAGGGCCACTTCGCGGGCATAACGCTCCTTGCGCAGGCGGTCGTTGGGAATCTTGTCCTGAAGCGGTGCCGTCGAGGTCATGCAGCGCACACCCACCGCATGCAGGGCATCGCGCAACGGGTCAAGACGTTCGTCCATCGTCGCACTCACGACATAGGCCACCATGACATGCGACCAAGGCACCCCGGCTGCAGCATAAGCCTCGAACTGTTCGAGATTCTTAACCCATATCGAGAAGTGTGCATCGGGATCAAGTGCCAGACACTCCAGCGCCGCTTCGGGCGTATGTACCGTATATATTACATTACGGGCGCCGCACTTGTTCACCAGAGGAATGAGCACTTCGCGCGGAACGTCCTTCGTATCGAAATTAAGCACGGTCTTGCCGCGGCTCCACAAGATAGCCTCTTCGGCGGTAGGTATGCGGTACGACGTGATGTTGCCGTTGCGGTCCACAAGGTTGAGCTGCTGCAGCTCCTCCCACGTATAGTCCCTGACGCGGCCTTCACCCGTGGTCGTACGCTCGAGGGTGCTGTCGTGCATCAGAACCACGACGCTGTCACGCGTCATGCGCGGGTCGACCTCGAAGAACGAAGGCATGTTGCGCAGCGTATGTTCGAACGATTCGATGCAGTTTTCGGGATAGCCCTTCGCCATGCCGCCGCGATGGCCGCTGATAATGATACCGCAGCCCGGTTCGTAGCGGAAATACTCCTCCATCTGCGCATAATTGTCGCACGGTATGGTATTCAATGGTTTGCTGCAGCCAGCAGCCAGCGAAAGCGCCGTTGTGCACACGAGTGCCGACGCAATGATCTCATGAAGTTTCATCGGTTGATTCGGTCGGATTTTATTTCTTTTCCTTTGCAAATCTAATAAAATACTTTCGAATATCCAACCGGCAATATCATTTCACAGCTCTTTTGCCGTCCGAAATTTGGCAAAAACAAAGATTATTGTTACTTTTACATTACAGCAACAATACATGAACAGCCCCCGATGAAAAAGACTGCACTTTTATTCGTCGCCCTGCTCCAGATTCTCACGGCAGGCGCCCAGCGCGTAAGCGTCGCCGAAGGCCCTTATCTCCAGGCCGTAAGCCAGGAAGGATTTACCGTAGTCTGGACAACCGACATCGATGCCGTGGCATGGGTGGAGATCGCCCCGGACGACGGTACGCACTTCTATGCCTGCGAACGCCCACGCCATTACGATACGGTATTCGGACGCAGGAACACGGGCCGGCTGCACAAGGTCCGCATCGAGGGCCTTGCACCTGCAACCACATACCGCTACCGCATCATGAACCGCGGCATAGTTTCCGACGACGGCCGCCATGTCCGATACACCGAAGGGCGCGGCAGCGACGTATACAAAGGACAGCCATTCAGAGTAACGACCCTTGACCCGGGCAAGGAGAGCGTCACATTCGCCGTTGTCAACGACATGCACGAGCATGACGGCGATCTGCAGGCCCTGTTCGCCGATGCAAGGGAGAGACGATACGATTTCGTCTGCTTCAACGGCGACATGACCTCGTCGATACCCGACGAAGAGTCCATATTCAAACACTACATGTCATCGGCCTCGCGCCTGTTCGCGGCCGAAACGCCTCTGTATGTCGTAAGGGGCAACCACGAGAACAGGGGCCGGTTCGCGACGCACTTTCACGACTATTTCCCCTCGACCAACGATCACGGAGAGCCCTATTACGCATTCCGGCACGGACCGGTATTCTTCATAGTCCTCGACTGCGGCGAGGACAAGCCCGACAACGACATCGAATACTCCGACTTGATCCGCCACGACGACTATCGCAACATGGAGGCCGAGTGGCTCAAGTCCACGCTCGCAAGCGAAGAGTGCCGCAAAGCTCCCGTGAAGATAGTCTTCTGCCACATACCTCCCGACGCAAAGGGGTGGCACGGGGCCGTGGAGGTTCAGGAAAAATTCGTTCCGCTTCTCAACGACGCAGAGATCGACCTTATGATCTCGGGGCACCTGCACCGATACAGGTTTTATGACAAAGGGACGCAGGGACGCAAATTCCCGGTTGTGGTCAACCCGGCCAGAAGCCGTCTCGAAGTATCGGCAACGGCAGACTCGATCGAAATGACCGTATTCGATACGGAAAACCGCTCATTGCATACATACAAAATCAACAAATAAACACCGATGACCCAATTTCACGAATATCGTTCGATATACTCCGACGATGAACTCATGCGCCGACTGCGCAATATACGCCATGCGGCACTCGACATGGACGGCACCATCTACATGGGCATGTCGCTGTTCCCGTTTACCAAGCCGTTCCTTTCGTCGCTGCACTCTATGGGCATAACCCACTCATTCCTGACGAACAATCCGTCGAAAAGCATTGCGGACTATCTGCACAAGCTCGAAACACTGGGAATCGAGGCCTCGGCCGAAGAGATGTACACGACGGCGCTGGCGACAATCGACTACATACACGAGCACTACCCCAATGCGCGCAGGCTCTTCCTGCTGGGAACGCCGAGCATGATTTCGGAGTTTGAGAAGGCAGGGTTCGAATCCACGGCCGACGATCCGGACGATGTTCCCGACGTAATCGTGGCGGCCTTCGACATGACACTCGAATACAAAAGGCTGTGCCGCGCCGCTTGGTGGATCTCATGCGGGATACCCTATATAGCGACAAACCCGGACCGCGTATGCCCCACCGACCAGAAAGTAGTGCTGGTCGACTGCGGTTCGATCTGCGCATGCCTCGAACACGCCACGGGACGCAAACCCGACATCACCCTCGGCAAGCCCGACCCCAACATGCTGTCGGGCATTGAGCACCGTTACGGGCTGTGCGCTGAACAGATAGCGATGGTCGGCGACCGTATATACACCGACATCGAGATGGCCCACAATGCGGGCGCCTTCGGGGTATTGGTTCTTTCGGGCGAGACGACGATAGAGGTGGCCGACAAGGCCCCGCGGCAGCCGGACCTCATAGTCGACGACATAGGCGTACTCGGCAGGCTTATCGCCCGTGCGCATGCAGCCGAGACCAAATAGGGCCGCACGGCAACCAAAGGAAACGGCTATCTGCCTAAAGGCAGATAGCCGTTTCTTATTATCGGCGAACCCGCAGCCTACAGGAGCGTCCACCATGTATGGCCGCACTCATTGCACTGCAGATGCATCCAATGTTCACGATCGGTATCGCGGCTGAGCACCTCCTTGTGGCCGTCGGGAAATTCGGCGGTCTCGGTCTTGGTCGTCGTCTTAACCTTCTCGCCTATGATGGAGAAACTGGTCGATGCACAACGCGGACAGCGGCCACGGATAGCCCATGTGTAGCCAAACATATACGAAAGCAAGAGCAGGAACCAGTACAATACGGCAAAAATATGGTCATACGGGCCATACTTGTAGAGTATCTTGGCCAGCGGGAACCATATCATAACCAGCAGGGCCAAATTGATAATGATGATCAACAGGTTCGAGATCTTGCGCCGCGGACGCATGATTATGGTAGGCACAAACGACGCCAGGAAGCCAAAGAGCAACGGCAGCAATACATTCTTGAAGAATCCGCGGTTATGGCGGAAATTGTAGCTGCTCTTTTCGGAAGCCGTCGGCAGCACCTCCTTGCATTTTGTCACGATGCTGTCGGCATAGGCCTTTTTCTCGGCCACTTCGCGCTCCACGGCGGCATTGTCGCCATAATAGTATATCTTGCGGGAATAGTCATGCGTTACACCGCTCTGGAGAGTGGCCTGCACGCCTTTGGTCCAGTTGCCATGGCGGTCGAAATCTCCTTTGCCGCAATATATCGGATCGATGGAGTAGACACGGTAACGGAAATGCTTGTCCCTGTCGAGTTCACAGTTGTTCGTCTCCCGTTCGGCGGTCTTCTTGCCGTAATCATCGAACCCCTCGGCATAACGCCACAGGTACTCACCCCTCTCGCCGACAAAGGTCTCATTCACTTCGGGGCGATAGACGATGTCGCCACGGCCGTTCATGCGGCGCTGCTTGCGCTCGCGCGTCTCCATGAAAGCCTTGCCCTCCGAATCGTAATATACCACGATCTCGCACGGGTGCATCGCATCATGGTCTTTGAATACGACCTTGCAGGGATTGCCCTTTACGGCCACGACGTTCGACACACGCACGCAGGAATCACTCTCATGGCCTTTCGGCGGCTCGGGTATGGCCGCAAACAGGTTCGCGGCCGCCAGAACGGATACGACCGCCGTAATCATAAATTTCATCTTCATATGCATTGATATAATTATTTTGCCGATGCGGCCGATTTCGTCTTTATGAGAATCACGCCGTTGGCTCCGCGGAACCCGTACATGTTCGAGCCCTTGAGCACCTCGACCGATTCTACTTCGTTGATATTTATAGAATTTATGCTGGTTTCGTGGCCGTCGCACAGGATCAGCGCCCCGTTACCCGAATTTATCGAACCTATGCCGCGTACGCATATCTCACCGTTCACGAGCATCAGCCCCGGGACACGCGACAGCAGCGCGTCACGCAGATTAGACGTTCCCAGACGGCGCAGTTCGTCGCCCGAGATTCCCGACGAACTGTCGATCTTCTCGCGGCGCTTGACATACATGAAACCGAGGTCGGCCAGTTCATCGGACTCCGACGCCGAATATCCGGTATCACCCGTCCAGAGGATCTTCAGGCTCTTGCGCCCAGCGACAGGTATCTCGATCTCGTCGCGGCGATACGACACAACCAGCACGTCGCTGTCGGCAACATTGGTCAGGCCGAAGCGTCCGCGCTTGTCGGCCGTAGTAACCTTGTCTGTTCCCTTAACCTTGACACGCACACGTACGCCTGCACCGTCGGCATCGACTACAAGGCCGTTGAACGGAACATCACCGTTCTCCGTCTGCCCCGTCTGCCCCCAGGCCGCACCTGCGAACAACAACGACAGCAATACTATGAACAAACGCATCTTCATGACACACGCTTTTCGACAAAAATAAGCTATTTTCGACATATATGCAATGAAAGGCGACACATAGACACATTCTTGCACGCCGGCGAACCTATACGGACAAAAAAAGGAGCATCGACTTCGGAAGTCGATGCTCCTTGATATAGGAAACAGATGTCTTACATCTTCTTGCCTACGTTTGTCTTTACGCTGGCAACCTTGGCTCCCGTGTTCTTAGCTGCCTTCTGAGCTGCGGGTTTTGCCTTGGGAGCTGCGCTCTTCTTCGCCGGCTTGTCTGCTACGACGGTAGCGTCCTCGACTGCGTCGGTGTTCTTTGCGCTGCTCTTGCGCGAACGACGGGTCTTGGGTTTAGCCTCCGTAGCGGCTGCGGGAGCTATGCCGAGCGTGTAAGCCTCGTTGAAGTCAACGAACTCGATGATGCACATGTCGGCACCGTCACCCAGACGGAATCCGGTCTTGAGAATACGGGTGTAACCTCCCGGACGGTCAGCGATCTTGGGGGCAATCGTACGGAACAGCTCCGTAACGGCCTCCTTCTGCTTCAGATAGGAGAAGACCACACGACGCGAATGGGTCGTATCCTCTTTCGAGCGGGTTACGAGCGGCTCTACGAACTGCTTAACTGCTTTAGCCTTGGCGACGGTCGTCTCGATGCGCTTGTGCATGATGAGCGACGAAGCCATGTTCGACAACATTGCCTTACGGTGGCCGGCCTGTCTGCCGAGGTGATTAAAATTCTTATTGTGTCTCATAAATTAATCTTTATCAAGTTTGTAGATAGATACGTCCATTCCGAACTTAAGATTGAGCGACGCAAGCAGCTCGTCGAGTTCCGTAAGCGACTTCTTACCGAAGTTGCGGAACTTGAGCAGATCGTTGCGATTGAGGCGTACCAGGTCGCCGACCGTGTCGACATCAGCGGCTTTCAGACAGTTCAGGGCGCGTACGCTCAGATCCTGGTCGGAAAGCTTGGTCTTCAACAGTTGACGCATGTGGAGAACGTCCTCGTCGAACTCTTCGGCTCCATTCGAATCCTCCATGTTCAGCGTGATCTTTTCGTCCGAGAAGAGCATAAAGTGCTGAATGAGGATCTTTGCAGCCTCCTTCAACGCATCTTTCGGGTGAATCGATCCGTCGGTCGTGATCTCGATGTTCAACTTCTCGTAGTCGGTCTTCTGCTCGACACGATAGTTTTCGATCGAATACTTGACGTTCTTGATGGGAGTATGGATCGAATCGATAGGAAGTGTTCCGAACTCGCAATCGGCCGGAGTATTCTCTTCCGCAGGCACATATCCGCGCCCCTTGCCGATGGTAATGGTCATCTGCATCTTCGTGCCGGGTGCCAGATGGCATATAACCAAGTCCGGATTCAGAACCTTGAAGAACGAAAGGAAATTGGAGATGTATCCAGCCGTAAGCTCGGTAACGCCGGCAACATTGATCGAGACCTTCTCGGCCTCCTGGTTGTCAACGGTGCGAATGAAACGTACCTGCTTAAGCTTGAGGACGATGTCTATCATTCCCTCCATCACCCCGGGTATGGCGGCAAACTCGTGGTCGACACCGGCAACCTTGACCGTCGTAATTGCGTAACCCTCAAGCGAGGAGAGCAATATGCGGCGCAAAGCGTTGCCTATGGTCATACCGAAACCCGGCTCCAGCGGTCGGAACTCGAACTTTCCGAACGACGAAGTGGATTCAAGCATGATGACCTTCTCAGGTCTTTGGAATGCTAATATTGCCATAATTTAATTGTGTTATTGATTACTACTTGGAGTACAACTCGACTATGAACTGCTCCTTGATGTTCTCGGGGATCTCTTCGCGTTCGGGTTTCTGGAGGAACTTGCCGGTCATCGTGGCGTTGTCCCACTCGAGCCACGAGTAGCGGCTCTTCGAGGCACCTGCCAGCGAATCGGTAATAACTTCCAGGCTCTTCGACTTCTCGCGAACCGATACCGTATCGCCTGCCTTGAGCGAGTACGACGGGATATTTACAACCTCGCCGTTTACGCAGATGTGGCGGTGAGAAACCAACTGACGTGCTGCTGCACGAGTAGGAGCGATACCCAAACGGTATACAACATTGTCGAGACGGCACTCAAGCAGTTTCAGCAGGTTTTCACCCGTGATACCGCCCATGCGGGCTGCCTGCTCGTAGGTACGCGAGAACTGCTTCTCAAGCAGACCGTAAGTATATTTAGCCTTCTGCTTCTCCGAAAGCTGCATGCCGTACTCCGAAGTCTTTTTACGCTTGCGCGCAAGACCGTGCTGTCCGGGAGGATAGTTTCTCTTGTCGAGACTCTTGTCCGCACCGTATATAGCCTCGCCGAATTTTCTGGCGATCTTTGTCTTAGGTCCTATATATTTTCCCATTGTTTTAACTTTTTAATAATCCGTCAAAATCAAGTTTCGTAATACACCGTAAACGTACGTCGCAAAAATTATACGCGACGACGGTTTGGAGCACGACAACCGTTATGCGGCAGCGGAGTAACGTCGATGATCTCCATTACTTCGATACCGGCTCCATGAATCGTACGTACGGCCGATTCACGACCCTGACCCGGACCCTTTACATATACCTTTACCTTGCGCAGTCCCATGTCGTAAGCAATCTTCGCGCAGTCGGCTGCGGCCGTCTGTGCTGCATAGGGAGTATTCTTCTTAGAACCGCGGAATCCCATCTTACCTGCCGACGACCAGCTGATAACCTCGCCGACCTCGTTGGTGATCGAGATGATAACGTTGTTGAACGTCGAGTGTACGTAAGCCATACCCACGGCACCGACCTTGACAACCTTCTTCTTAACTGTTCCTGTTTTCTTTGCCATAACTCTCTAATATTACTTCGTTGCCTTTTTCTTGTTAGCGACCGTCTTCTTGCGTCCCTTGCGGGTACGGGCGTTGTTCTTGGTGCTCTGACCGCGAACCGGGAGGCCCAGACGGTGACGGATACCACGGTAGCAACCGATATCCATCAGACGCTTGATATTGAGCTGGACAATCGAACGGCATTCGCCCTCGACCTTGATACCCATCTCGGATATGGCCGAACGGATAGCGCCGACCTGGTCATCGCTCCAGTCCTGTACTTTTACATCGTAGCTGATGCCACATTTGTCGAGAATCTTCTGTGCCGTGCTGCGGCCGATGCCGTAGATATAGGTCAGACCTATCTCGCCTCTTTTATTTTTTGGTAAATCTACACCGACTATACGTGCCATAAATTTTCTGTTTCTTTAATTCGATCGTTTAATAATTTACCCTTGGCGCATTTTGAACTTGGGATTCTTCTTGCAAATGACGTAGAGCTTGCCCTTGCGTTTTACAATCTTGCAATCCTCACTTCTCTTTTTGATTGATGCTTTTACTTTCATGATTTTCAACCAATCTTGTTATTTGTACCTGAAGGATATGCGACCCTTACTCAAATCGTAGGGGGTCATCTCCACTTTTACCTTGTCCCCGGGCAGGATTTTGATGTAATGCATACGCATCTTGCCCGAGATGTGGGCGGTAATCACGTGACCGTTGTCCAGTTCGACGCGGAACATCGCGTTCGAAAGGGCCTCGATTATCGTGCCGTCCATTTCAATAGCAGCCTGTTTTGCCATGGAGTTTCAATTATTAAGTGCCTGTTCGATTATACTGAAATCCGTCAGTACATCGGGTCCGTTCTTGCGGATCGCAACAGCGAACTCGAAATGAGCGGCAGGTTTTCTGTCACGCGTACGGACAGTCCAACCGTCTCGCTCGAAGACAACAGCCTTGTTGCCCATCGTTATCATCGGTTCTATGCAGATGACCATGCCCTCCTTGAGCAACGGTCCTCTGCCGCGTGCACCGTAATTGGGGACTCCTGGATCCTCGTGCATTTTCCGACCCAGACCATGTCCTTCCAGTTCACGCACTACGCCGTAGCCGAAACTCTCGGCGTACTCCTGCACGGCTGCCGAAATATCGCCCACGCGATTTCCGACCTTTGCCTGTGCGGTACCTTTGTAAAGAGCCTCTTTGGTGACGGCGAGCAGCTGCTTGACCTCATCGCTGACTTCACCAACGGCAAACGTATATGCCGAATCACCAACAAACCCCTTCATAAACGTACACAAATCGACCGACACGATGTCGCCATCTTTGATAACGTAATCCGACGGGATACCGTGAACCACCTGCTCGTTGACCGATATGCAGGTCGCGGCAGGATAGCCCTCGTAACCGAGACAAGGAGGAGTTGCTCCGTGAGAACGGATAAAATCTTCGGCGATCTTGTCCAGTTCCCTGGTCGTGATCCCCGGCTTGAGGTGGCGCCCCACCTCAGCAAGAGTCTTGCTCACGAGAATATTATTCTCGCGGAGCAACTCTATCTCGTCATCGGTCTTTAAGTATATCATCTATTAGCTAATAAATGAGCTCTTACGGAAACTTTTAGTAGCGGCCCTGAATGCGGCCGGTCTTCATCAGACCGTCATAATGACGCATCAGGAGATGGCTTTCTATCTGCTTGAGAGTATCGAGTACCACACCTACCATGATCAGCAGCGAAGTACCGCCGTAGAAATATGCGAACGACTGCTGAACATTGAGGAATTTCATTGCCAGGGCCGGCAGAACCGACACGATGGCAAGGAAAACCGAACCCGGAAGGGTGATTCTCGTCATGATGTTGTCGATATAGGTAACGGTAGCCTTACCGGGTTTTACGCCCGGAATGAAACCGCCGTTGCGCTTCATGTCGTCAGCCATCATTTGAGGGTTGATGATAATTGCGGTATAGAAATAGGTAAACGCAACTACCAACACCGCAAGCGTAATATTGTACCATACACCGGTCATGTCGGCAAAGGCGCCGGCGAAACCGGGGGCGACATTCTGGAACAGCATGGGAATGAACATCAGCGCCTGAGCGAAGATGATAGGCATCACGTTGGCGGCATTCATCTTGAGAGGAATGTACTGACGGACACCTCCGTACTGCTTGTTACCGACAATACGCTTTGCGTACTGAACGGGCACCTTGCGGACTGCCTGCACCACTGCGATCGTAGCCATGAACACCAGGAACAACAGCACCAGCTCGACGATGATCATGATCAAGCTACCGTTCGAGGTATTGAAACGGGCATTGACCTCGGCGAGCAGGGCGTGCGGCAGACGTGCAACGATACCGATCATGATGATGAGCGATACTCCGTTGCCGATACCCTTGTCGGTGATCTTCTCGCCGAGCCACATGATGAACATCGTGCCGGCGATCAGGATTACTGTCGAATAGGCGGTGAACATGAACGTGCTGCCGTACACGAAAGCCTCCTGCGGAAGCTGGTTGTACAGGTTGGCCATGTATGCCGGACCCTGGAGGAGCAGCACACCGATGGTCAGGAAGCGGGTCCACTGGTTCATTTTGCGGCGGCCGCTCTCACCCTCTTTCTGCATCTTCTGGAAGTAAGGTATCATGATACCCAACAGCTGAATGATGATCGAAGCGGTGATGTACGGCATAACACCGAGTGCGAATATCGCTGCATTGGCAAATGCACCGCCGGAGAATACGTTCAACAGACCCAGAAGGCTGTTGTTGTCCATCTGGCTTGCCAGTGCCGAACCCTCACCCAGAAGGTTGGGGTTGATACCCGGTATTACCACAAAACAGCCCAAGCGATACACAAGAAGCAGGAGCAGCGTATAGCCTACGCGCTTGCGCAGCTCCTCGATCTTGTATATGTTCTTGAGAGTTTCACGAAGCTTCTTGTTGGCTGCCAAAAAGGCTACGATAACCAGAAAGACAATACCAACAATCAGATAACTTTTCATAAACAATAAGGTTTTTCAGGTTTCTTACAATTTCTCCACGCTGCCTCCGGCTGCCGTGATTGCGGCTTCTGCACTCTTCGAGAATGCGTTTGCCGTAACTTTCAGAGCCTTGGTGAGAGAACCGTTGCCAAGAATCTTGACCTTGTCGTTCGACGATACGAAGCCCGATGCTACGAGAGTCTCGAGATTCACCTCGGTGAGGTTCTTCTTTGCTGCGAGCTCCTCGAGGGTCGACAGGTTGATGGGCTTGAACTCGACTCTCTTCAGATTCGTGAAGCCGAACTTAGGCAGACGACGCTGCAACGGCATCTGACCTCCTTCGAATCCCAGCTTGCGGGAGTAACCCGAACGCGACTGCGCACCTTTGTTACCGCGAGTCGAATAACCGCCGTGGCCCGAACCGGCGCCGCGGCCGACGCGTTTGTCATGGTGAGTCGAACCCTTTGCGGGTTTGAGATTATTGAGTTCCATTGTTATTCCTCCTCTTTCTTAGTTGTTTCACTTACTTTGCCGGTTGCCTTGGCATCTGCTGCGACAACTTCCACCTTTACCAGGTGGCTGACGCGCTCCAGCATACCCTTGATGACAGCCGAATCCTCATGCTCGACGCTGCGGTTGATTTTCTTCAGACCCAGAGCATCGAGATTCTTGCGCTGCTGTGCGGTTGCACCTATGCGGCTTTTGATCTGTGTAATCTTCAATGTAGCCATAGTCGTTCAGAAATTAACCGTTAAAAACCTGGTTGAGCGAAATGCCTCGCAGCTGGGCAACGCTGTGTGCATCGCGCAGTTCGCAAAGTGCGCCTACGGTTGCCTTTACGAGGTTGTGGGGGTTCGACGAGCCCTTGCTCTTTGCGAGCACGTTCTTTACGCCTACCGACTCCAGAACGGCACGCATGGCACCACCGGCGATGATACCGGTACCGGGAGCTGCCGGACGGATCATTACCAGCGAACCGCCGAAACGCTTCTCCTGCTTGTGGGGAATCGTACCGTTGATTACCGGGATCTTAACGAGGTTCTTCTTAGCGTCCTCGACACCCTTGGCGATTGCGGCGGTAACTTCCGATGCCTTACCGAGGCCGTAGCCTACCACACCGTTCTCGTTGCCGACTACCACGATAGCCGAGAAGCTGAATGTACGACCTCCCTTTGTTACCTTGGTAACACGCTGTATGCTTACGAGTCTGTCCTTAAGCTCGAGGTCGCTTGTGCGTACTTTCTTTATGTTAGTATTTGACATATCGCTTTAGAATTTAAGACCGCCTTCGCGTGCGGCGTCGGCCAACATTTTAACTCTTCCGTGATAGAGGTAGCCGTTACGGTCGAATGCGACGGCCGAAATACCCTTGGCTACGGCATTCTTGGCGGCGAGTTTGCCTACCAACGCTGCTATTTCACTCTTGCTCTTGCCGGCAGCCTCTGCCGCAACCTCCTTGTCCAAGGACGATGCTGCTGCTAAAGTAACGCCTGCAAGGTCATCTATGAACTGTACGTAGATCTGCTTGTTGCTACGGAATACAGTCATACGGGGACGCTCAGTGGTACCGCTGACGATCTTGCGGATACGCATCTTGATCCTCTCTCTTCTTTCTATCTTATTCAATGACATAACTTGACTTGTGTTTTACTATTTAGCATTTGCAGACTTTCCTGCCTTACGACGTATCTGTTCACCTACGAACTTGATACCCTTGCCCTTGTACGGTTCGGGCTTGCGCAGCGAGCGGATCTTGGCTGCAACCTGACCGATGAGCTGCTTGTCCGAGCTCTTGAGTGTAACTATCGGGTTACCCTTCTTCTCGGTTACGGCCGTAGCGGTAACTTCGGGAGGAAGTTTGAGATAGGTATCGTGCGAATAGCCCAGGCTCATCTCCAGAATGTTGCCCTTGACCTCGGCCTTGAAACCGACGCCCACGAGCTCCTGTTTGATCTCATAGCCCTTCGACACGCCGATCACCATGTTGTTGATGAGCGCGCGATAGAGACCGTGCATCGAACGATGACGAGGCTGGTTGGTCGGACGTGTTACGAATACGGCGGGAACTTCCTTGTCGGAATCCTTCTCCTTGTGCGTGCCGACCTCTACTTTGATATCCGAGTCTACTTTCTGGCTCAGTGTCCCAAGTGGCCCTTTCACGCTTACCGTGTTGTCGGGAGCTACCGTTACGGTTACTCCGGCAGGCAAGTTTACAGGTAATTTACCAATTCTTGACATTGTGTGTAAGTTTTAACATTAATAGATATAGCACAATACTTCGCCGCCAACGTTCTCCTGGCGTGCCTTGGCATCGGTCATGATGCCCTTCGAGGTCGACAAGATGGCGATACCCAGACCATTGAGTACACGAGGCATGTTGGCCACCGATGCATACTGGCGAAGACCGGGACGGCTTACACGCTTCAGGTCCTTGATGGCGTTGCATTTGGTTGCAGCGTCCCACTTGAGCGCGATCTTGATGACGGGGTGACCTTTGGCGTCACTGTCGAACTTGTAGGCAAGGATATAGCCCTGCTCATAGAGAATCTTAGTGATTTCCTGCTTAATTTTTGAGCCAGGAGCTTCAACCACTTTGTGGTTGGCTTTCACTGCGTTTCTAATTCTCGTTAAAAAATCCGCAATTGGATCTGTCATAACTGTAATGAATTAAAAGTTAAAAATTAATTGTAAACATGGTCTTTTCGCCTATGGTTCAGGTAGAAAGCACCTTCGCGCGGAGGTAAAAAGCCCACATAAAGCCCACAAAGATAAGAAATTTATCGCAATCATGTGCAAATGTCGGCATATCATCTTTTTGGCCTGCAAGGGGTTTTCGTAATGCCCGGGGCGGGATTAGATAGCGATGCAGTTGGCCCGTTTCAGCTGTTTATGGCAGTACTGCATCAGGTCCCATCTATACATGCAACGCCCTGTATTTATGCGCATTACAAGTACAAGCACGTCGTTTTGTGAAGTATCAGTACCTCCATGCCTGCACGTCTGCCGTATGCATCAGAGAGAATCGGTTGACGCAAATATTTTCGCCTTGCGGGAATTTCAGAACATTTTTAGCGTATTTTAGGACATTTTATTATTAGCCATAGCCAAAGTCAAAATAGCGGTCGCCAATCGTGCCGGAAACTGCCGCAAGCAAGTGCACGGACAGGCAGTATCCACACCGAAACACATCGCCGGTCCACAATCGACCGTCCGGAATAATAGCTGGAATAAAATGGGCCACGCACTGTCCTAATATTGACCCTACCGATAAAAATACGGGACTCGCCGACACAATATCGACGAGTCCCGTTATCGGATTCCGTCCGGCGGTTGAAGCGGACGGATCGAGTGGACATTGACCGTTACCAGCTTGCCTTCTTCACACCCGGGATAAGGCCGTTCGAAGCCATCTCACGGAACTGGATACGGCTGATACCGAACTGGCGGATATATCCCTTCGGACGACCCGTAAGCATGCAGCGGTTGTGCTGACGGATAGGATTGGAGTTGCGGGGGAGCTTCGAAAGGGCGATCCAAGCCTCTTCGTGATCCATCTCGCCGCTCTTGACCTTGGCAGCTATCTCCTCACGCTTGTGGGCGTAACGCTTTGCGAGTTTTGCACGCTTAACCTCGCGTGCCTTCATTGACTCTTTTGCCATAGCTTATTGGTTCTTTTTTGCGTTTTTGAAAGGCAGACCGAAGTTGCTCAGAAGCGAGTAAGCCTCCTCGTCGGTCTTGGCCGAAGTTACGAAAGTAATCTCCATACCGAAGATCTTGGTGATCTTGTCGATGTCGATTTCGGGGAAGATGATCTGCTCGGTGATACCGAGGGTGTAGTTACCCTGGCCGTCGAACTTCTCGTTGATACCCTTGAAGTCGCGGATACGGGGCAGTGCAACGGCGATCAGACGCTCGAGGAACTCGTACATACGGTCCGAGCGGAGCGTTACGCGAACGCCGATGGGCATACCCTTACGCAACTTGAAGTTGGAGATATCCTTACGCGACTTGGTCTGCACGGCTTTCTGGCCGGTGATCATGGTAAGCTCTTCCTGCGCGATCTCGATGAGTTTCTTGTCGGCCACGGCCTGACCCATACCCTGGTTGATCACGATCTTCTCGAGTTTCGGGCACTGCATGACGCTCGTGTAACCGAACTCCTTCATAAGGGCAGGAACTATCTGCTCCTTATACTGTGTCTTGAGTGTTGGTACGTATGCCATTACTTGATCTCCTCCCCTGATTTTTTAGCGTAACGAACTAATTTGCCTTCTGCATTGGCCTTGCGACCTACTCTCGTCGGCTTCCCGCTTTTGGGGTCGAGCACCTGCAGATTCGAGATATGTATCGGAGCCTCCTGCTCGACGATACCGCCCTGAGGATTCTTCGCATTGGGTTTGGTGGCCTTCTTGCAAATGTTCACGCCCTCGACGATAGCACGCCGCTTGTCAACATCGACCTTCAGGACTTTACCCTGCTGGCCCTTGCTGTCACCGGCATTGACGTAAACCATATCCCCTTTCTTGATATGTAATTTCACTGACATATTCGTAATCTGTTTTTTGTTATTACAAGACTTCAGGTGCAAGGGAGATAATCTTCATATACTGGTCACGAAGCTCACGGGCTACGGGGCCGAATATACGAGTACCGCGCATTTCACCTTGGTTGTTGAGCAGTACTACTGCATTGTCGTCGAAACGAATATAAGAACCGTTCGTACGTCTGATCTCCTTGGTTGTTCTGACCACGACGGCCTTCGATACGGCACCCTTCTTGATGTCGCCCGACGGAGTCGCGCTCTTTACGGCTACCACGATTTTATCGCCGATAGATGCGTAGCGGCGTTTCGTACCGCCCAGCACGCGAATGCAGAGAACCTCCTTCGCACCGCTGTTATCGGCTACTACGAGTCTACTTTCTTGTTGTATCATAACTACTTAGCTCTTTCAATGATTTGTACTAATCTCCAACGCTTCGTTTTGCTCAACGGGCGTGTCTCCATAATGCGTACAGTATCTCCCTCCTTGCAGGTCTCATCGAGGCACTCGGCCACGAACTTCGTAGTCTTGTTCACGAACTTGCCGTAAATCGGGTGCTTCACCTTACGCGCTACTGCAACCACAATGGTCTTTTCCATCTTGTTGCTGACAACTACCCCAATACGCTCTTTTCTAAGATTTCTTTCCATAATAGTAATTAACATTTAGGGTTTTTCTGACGCAGAATTGTCAGCATACGAGCTATATCTCTGCGGGATTTCTTGATGATCGAAGGATTCTCGATAGGCGACACTGCATGCTGTACCTTCAGCTGCGAAAGTTTTGCCTTTTCGGCCTCGATACGCTCCTGCAGATCCTGGATTGACATATCCTTTATTTCAGCACTTTTCATATCTTTTCTCCTTCTTTATTAGTTTGCCGACTCCTCGAAGTCGCGTCTTACAATGAATTTGGTCGTAATAGGCAGCTTCTGGGCTCCGAGGCGAAGTGCCTCCTGTGCTACTTCCAAAGGTACACCTTCGCACTCGAAGAGAATACGGCCGGGAGTTACGGGAGCTACGAATCCTTCGGGATTACCCTTACCTTTACCCATACGTACCTCGGCGGGTTTCTTCGTGATGGGTTTGTCGGGGAATATGCGGATCCATATCTGTCCTTCACGTTTCATATAACGCGTGATTGCCTGACGCGCTGCCTCGATCTGGCGGCCCGTGATCCACATGGACTCGAGGGCCTTGATGCCGAACGAACCGTATGCAAGTTGGTTACCTCTTTGAGCTAAACCCTTCATACGACCCTTCTGCATTCTTCTAAATTTGGTCTTTTTTGGCTGTAACATAATTGTTCTTTTCGCTTAAAAGGTCCGACTTACTTATTGTTGTTGCGTCTTTTCTTGGGAGCGCCCTTGCCGCCGCGGCCATGCTGACGCTCACCGCCCTGCTGGGCCGAAGCGCCTGCGATCTCGAAGAGGTCGCGCTTGCCGTAAACCGTTCCGTGGCAGATCCAAACCTTCACGCCGAGAATACCCACCTTCGTGAGAGCCTCGGTCAGGCAGTAATCCACGTCGGCACGGAATGTGTGCAAAGGAATACGTCCCTCCTTCATCATCTCGCTGCGGGCCATTTCGGCGCCGCCTACACGGCCCGAGATCTGAACCTTGATACCCTCGGCACCCATACGCATCGTCGATGCGATGGCTGTCTTGACGGCACGACGGTACGATACACGGCCTTCGAGCTGACGGGCGATGTTCTGACCAACGATGATTGCATCTACCTCGGGGCGCTTTACCTCGAAGATGTTGATCTGAACCTCCTTGCCGGTGAGTTTCTTGAGCTCCTCCTTGAGTTTGTCGACCTCCTGGCCGCCCTTGCCGATGATGATACCCGGACGGGCAGTCGAGATGGTTACCGTAACGAGCTTGAGCGTACGCTCTATGATAATTCTCGAAATACTTGCCTTAGCCAAACGGACATTCAAGTATTTACGTATCTTGGCGTCTTCTACCAATTTCTCTGAGAAATCCTTACCACCGAACCAGTTGGAGTCCCAACCTTTGATGATACCAAGACGGTTTGCTATTGGATTTACTTTCTGTCCCATTTGTTACTTGTTTTCTGCGATTACCATTTTATCTACTACGATCGTCACGTGGTTCGAACGTTTGCGTATACGGTGAGCGCGACCCTGAGGTGCGGCCTGGATACGCTTCAGCATTCTGCCGCCGTCAACCATAACCTCCTTGACGCAAAGCTTGACGTCCTCGAGACGCTCGGTTTCGTTCTTTGCCTCCCAGTTGGCGATTGCCGAACGGAGCAGCTTCTCCATTCTGATCGACGCCTCTTTCTTCGAGTAACGAAGAATACCAAGTGCCTTGTTGATCTCCACACCGCGAATGATGTCGGCCACCAGGCGCATTTTACGGGGCGACGTAGGGCAGTTACGCATGATTGCGATTGCCTTCTGCTTCTTTTCAGCCTTTAATTTCTCGGCTCTTATTGATTTTCTTGCACCCATTTTCTACTATTTTTTCTTGTTACCTGCATGACCACGGAAATTACGGGTAGGAGCGAACTCTCCGAGTTTGTGACCCACCATATTCTCTGTTACGTACACGGGAATGAACTTGTTTCCGTTGTGGACAGCGATCGTCTGACCTACGAAGTCAGGCGAAATCATACTTGCTCGCGACCAAGTCTTTATTACAGACTTCTTATTGCCCTCGGCTTGAGCTACTACTTTAGCTTCGAGTTTCGGGTCGATAAACGGTCCTTTTTTCAATGAACGACTCATTATGTACTCTTTTTAATTATTTTTTCTTTCTTGAAATAATGAACTTCGCGGTCGTCTTCTTCGGATTACGAGTCTTGTAACCCTTAGCCAACAGACCCTTGCGCGAACGCGGGTGACCACCCGACGCACGGCCTTCACCACCACCCATCGGGTGATCAACCGGGTTCATTACGACACCACGGTTGCGCGGGCGGCGTCCGAGCCAGCGCTGACGTCCGGCCTTACCGTCGCTCTCGAGGTTGTGGTCGATATTCGACACGACACCTACCGTTGCGCGGCAAGTTACGAGTACCATACGAGTCTCTCCCGAAGGCAGTTTGATGATGGCGAATTTGCCTTCGCGAGCCAAAAGTTGAGCATACGAACCGGCCGAACGAGCCATTGCGGCGCCCTGACCGGGGTAGAGTTCGATATTGTGGATTACGGTTCCCAGAGGTATTTCGCTCAGGAAAAGCGTATTTCCAACTTCGGGTGCAACGCCGGCGCCGCTCATCACGGTCTGGCCGACCTGCAGTCCGTTCGGAGCGAGGATATAGCTCTTCTCTCCGTCGGCATAAACTACGAGTGCTATGCGTGCAGTACGATTAGGATCGTACTCGATAGTCTTTACAGTTGCAGCTATTCCGTCCTTTGCACGTTTGAAGTCGACGTTACGATACATCTGTTTGTGGCCGCCGCCGATATAGCGTACAGTCATCTTACCGGTGTTGTTACGTCCGCCCGTGCTCTTCTTGGGACTCAGCAACGACTTCTCAGGCTTTGTCGAGGTGATCTCCTCGAACGTGCCGATAATCTTATGTCTTGTACCGGGAGTTACCGGTTTAAACTTTCTTACTGCCATCTTGCTTAGATATTACTGTAAAAATCTATCTTATCTCCTTCCTTCAAGGTAACGAACGCTTTCTTGAAGTTGTTTGCGCGTCCCTCAAGGAGGCCGGCCTTGGTGTAGCGGCTCTTGAGTTTACCCATATAATTCGCCGTGTTCACTTCTTTTACAACGACGTTGTACATCTGCTCCACAGCGTTGCGGATCTGCAGCTTATTAGCTCTAACGTCAACGATGAAACCGTAGCGGTTCAGTTTGTCGCCCTGAGCCGTCATTTTCTCGGTCAATATAGGCTTAATAATTACTTCCATGTCCTTGCGTTTTTAAGCTAACATTACATTCAATACGTTTTCTGCGCCTTCAACCATCACCAGAGCCGATGCATTCATCACCTCATAGGTATTGAGGTTCGATGCGAGGATAGGCTTTACCGACGGTATGTTGCGGCACGAGATCTGAAGGTTGGGGTTGGATTCCGGCAGAACCAGCAATACCTTCTTGTCAGATACCTTCAGGGCATCGGTGAGCGATACTACCGTCTTGGTCTTCGGGGCATCGAGCTTGATAGCCTCGACAACGGTAATGGCACCGGCCTGAGCCTTGTAAGTAAGGGCGCTGCGACGAGCCAGCTGCTTGAGCTTCTTGTTGAGCTTGAAGCTGTAGTCGCGGGGTACGGGACCGAATACGCGGCCGCCGCCCGGGAACAGCGGAGACTTGATGCTGCCGCAACGTGCACCACCAGTACCTTTCTGTCGCTTCAACTTGCGGGTCGAACCGGCAACTTCGTTGCGCTGCTTCGACTTGTGAGTTCCCTGACGCTGGTCAGCGAGATACTGCTTTACGTCGAGGTAAATAGCGTGGTCATTAGCCTCCACGCCGAAGACTGCGTCGCTGAGGACTACCTTACGACCGGTCTCTTGTCCTTGTGTGTTCAATACAGCTAATTCCATACTACTTCTCAATGGTTAAATAAGCGCCTTTAGCCCCCGGAATTGATCCTTTTACAAGGATGAGGTTGTTTTCGGGGATTACTTTCAATACTTTGAGGTTAAGAACCTTAACCTGCTCGCCACCCATCTGTCCGGGCAAACGCTTACCCTTGAAGACGCGCGACGGATAGGACGATGCACCCAGCGAACCCGGCTTACGCTGACGGTTGTGCTGACCGTGAGTCTGGCCGCCGACACCGCCGAAACCGTGACGCTTTACAACGCCCTGAAAGCCACGACCCTTCGAGATCCCCGTTACGTCTACCCAGTCCTCCTCCGAGAACATGTCGACGGTGAGGGTGTCACCGAGGTTCACTTCGGGCATACCCTTGAATTCAGCCATTTTGCGTTTGGGGGTAGTGCCGGCTTTCTTGAAGTGGCCTAACAAACTTTTGCTGGTGTGTTTTTCACTTTTGTCGTCATAGGCAACCTGAACAGCCTCATATGCATCTTTCTCGGCTGTCTTGATTTGCGTAACCACACACGGACCAGCTTCAATGACAGTGCATGGTATGTTCTTACCCTCGGCACTGTAAACGGAAGTCATTCCGATTTTTTTTCCAATTAGTCCTGACATTTTTGTCGAATTACGTTTGTTAATAAAAAGTGATCTTGTGTTCTATACCTTATATATATTCGGGCGGGGCGGAGGTTGCCTGTCTTGCGGCAGGCAACGCGCTTTGCCGTCCTTTTACAGGCCGCGTTTCACAACGCGGGCCTTACGTCAGTCATCAAACCTTGATCTCAACCTCTACACCCGACGGAAGTTCGAGCTTCATCAGAGCGTCGATCGTTTTGGGAGTCGACGAGTAGATGTCGATGATACGCTTGAAGGTGCAGAACTGGAACTGCTCGCGAGCCTTTTTGTTTACGAAGGTCGAACGGTTCACCGTGAAAATCTGCTTTCTCGTCGGAAGGGGTACCGGACCGCTTACCATAGCGTCGGTGCTTCTTACGGTCTTGACGATCTTCTCGGCCGATTTGTCGACCAAGTTGTGGTCAAAAGACTTGAGCTTAATTCTAATTTTCTGATTCATATCTGTTCTTTATTATTCTAAATCCTTACGTTTGCCGCTCGCCTTCTCGATGATCTCCTTGGCCAGGTTGGCAGGAACCTCCTCGAAGTGCGAGAATTCCATCGACGACGTAGCACGTCCCGACGAGATGGTACGGAGTACGGTCACATAACCGAACATCTCCGACAGGGGCACCTTCGCCTTTACGACGCGTGCAGTACCCTTCGACTCCATACCCTGGATCTGGCCACGACGCTTGTTAAGGTCGCCGATGATATCACCCATATTCTCCTCGGGTGTTACAACCTCGACGTTCATAACAGGCTCCATGATAACCGAACCTGCCTTGGGGGCAGCCTGACGGAAACCGTTGCGGGCGCAGATTTCGAACGAGAGCTGGTCGGAGTCAACCGGGTGGAACGAACCGTCCTTCAGGGTAACCTTCATCGAGTCGATCGAGTATCCGGCCAGAGCGCCGTTTGCCATAGCCGACTCGAAGCCCTTCTGAACAGCGGGAATGAACTCCTTGGGAATGTTACCGCCCTTGACTTCGTCGATGAACGTGAGACCCATCTTGCCTTCGTCGGCAGGACCGATCTCGAAGATGATATCGGCAAACTTACCGCGACCACCGGTCTGCTTCTTGAATACCTCACGGTGCTGAACCGTCTTGGTAAGAGCCTCCTTGTAGTTAACCTGGGGAGCACCCTGGTTGATCTCGACGCCGAACTCACGACGCAGACGGTCAACGATGATATCGAGGTGAAGCTCACCCATACCGCTGATGATGGTCTGGCCGCTCTCCTCGTCGGTGCGAACCGTGAAGGTCGGGTCCTCTTCAGCCAGTTTCGCAAGTGCGATACCGAGCTTGTCGAGGTCTTTCTGGGTCTTGGGCTCAACAGCCAGACCGATAACCGGTTCGGGGAAGGTCATCTGCTCGAGTACGATAGGAGCGTTCTCGGCGCAGAGGGTATCACCGGTGCGGATCTCCTTGAAACCTACGGCTGCACAGATATCGCCGGCACCTACGGTCTCCAGAGGATTCTGCTTGTTGGCGTGCATCTGGTAGATACGGCTGATACGCTCGCGTTTGCCGCTGCGTGCGTTGAGCACATACGAACCTGCATCGAGCTTACCCGAATATACGCGCACGAATGCCAGACGGCCCACGAACGGGTCGGTAGCGATCTTGAATGCCAGACCGCAGAAGGGCTCGTCCTCCGAAGCGTGGCGAACCTCAACCTCATCGGTCTTGGGGTTAACGCCCTCTACGGGAGGTACGTCCAGCGGCGACGGCAGGAATGCGATGATATAGTCGAGCAGTTTCTGTACGCCCTTGTTGTGGAACGACGAACCGCAGAGCATCGGAACCAGCGACATGCCGATGGTTGCCTTGCGGATCGCAGCGATCAGTTCTTCGGAAGTGATCGAATCGGGATCCTCGAAGAATTTCTCCATGAGGGCATCGTCGGTAGCAGCAACCTCCTCGATGAGTTTTGCACGCCACTCGGCAGCCTCGGCCTTCATGTTATCGGGAATCTCGCGCAACTCGAAGTTGTCACGAACGGTCTTGTCGTCGAAGTAGTAGATCGCGTTATTATATATAAGGTCTATCAGACCTTCGAACTTGTCCTCCGAGCCGATGGGCAGAACTACCGGCAGGGCCGTAGCACCGAAGTGCTCCTTGATCTGCGCGCATACGCCCAGGAAGTCGGCTCCCGTACGGTCCATCTTGTTGACATAGCCGATACGGGGAACGTTGTACTTGTCGGCCTGACGCCATACGGTCTCCGACTGAGGCTCGACACCGCCTACGGCACAGAACGTAGCGACAGCACCGTCGAGAACGCGGAGCGAGCGCTCCACCTCGACCGTGAAGTCAACGTGTCCCGGGGTGTCGATAAGGTTGATCTGGTAAGTCTTGTCGTTGTAGTGCCAGAACGCGGTGGTTGCAGCCGAAGTGATGGTGATGCCTCGCTCCTGCTCCTGCACCATCCAGTCCATCGTTGCGCCGCCTTCGTGAACTTCGCCGATCTTGTGAGTCTTACCCGTGTAGAAGAGTATACGCTCCGACGTAGTCGTCTTACCGGCATCGATGTGAGCCATGATACCGATATTGCGAGTGTAATGCAAATCTCTTGTTGCCATCTAACCTATCCTCCTCTAATTAAAATCTGAAGTGTGCAAATGCCTTGTTTGCCTCTGCCATACGGTGCATCTCCTCCTTACGTTTGAAGGCTGCACCCTGCTGGTTGTAGGCATCTACTATCTCGCCTGAGAGTTTTTCCGCCATCGACTTACCCGAGCGCTTGCGTGAGTAAAGGATAAGGTTTTTCATGGAAATCGAAATCTTGCGCTCCGGTCTAACCTCCGTAGGAACCTGGAAGGTCGCACCGCCGATTCGTTTCGATTTTACTTCGACTTGGGGTGTGATATTCTCAAGAGCCTGTTTCCAGATTTCCAGAGGAGATTTATCAGCATCCTTCATCTTCTTGCCTACCAACTCCAACGAGTCGTAGAAAATTGCATAGGCAATACTCTTCTTACCATCCAGCATAAGGTTGTTCACGAAACGTGTTACTTCAACGTCGTTGAACTTCGGATCCGGAAGTAGAATTCGCTTCTTTGGCTTAGCTTTTCTCATTGTTGTTTTCCTTGTTTAGTGTGTTTTTACTTCTTTCCTGCCTTGGGGCGTTTTGCGCCATACTTCGAACGACGCTGACGACGTCCGTCGACACCTGCCGAGTCGAGGGCTCCGCGAACCAGGTGGTAACGTACACCAGGGAGGTCCTTGACACGACCGCCGCGCACAAGCACGATCGAGTGTTCCTGCAAGTTGTGGCCTTCTCCGGGGATATAGGCGTTGACCTCCTTGCCGTTGGTCAATCTTACACGCGCAACCTTACGCATAGCCGAGTTAGGCTTCTTCGGGGTCGTAGTGTACACACGTGTACATACGCCACGACGCTGAGGACACGCTGAGAGCGCGGGGGACTTACTCTTGTCCTCCAGGTGCGCCCTGCCGTTTCTTACTAACTGTTGAATAGTTGGCATTTTAACGTTTTTTATCCTTTAATTGTTAATACTCACGGGGTTCGACCCCCGATTTCCTTGTTTTCCGTATCCAAACGGACTGCAAATGTACGCATTTTTTTCGATCCACAATATATATATGCCGTTTTTTTTCGCCGTTTTCCCTGTTTTTTCAACGATTTATCGCGTTTTCGTGCTCTTTTCGATTCTTTTTTCTTATCGAATTTTCAAAATAATAGACATGGCTTATTATTAATATCGTAATATACTGATTTTCTGAGCGTTCGAAACAACCGAAAACACGCATTGATCGAAGAAGGGCGGAGTAAGACGGTTACGGCAAAAAATCATAAATTTGCAACCGTAAAAAAGGGAAAGGAAAAACATGAAAATCACCGAAATCAAACAATACGACGACCGCCTTGCCGCGGCATTCGGGAGGCTCATACCACAATTGTCGCAGACGGCAAAAGCGCCCTCACGAGCACATCTCGAGCGGATAATCTCCGCCCCGGACACCCACCTCCTAATAGCCGAAGAGGAAAACACGGGAGCGATAATCGGAGTACTGACACTGGCAATTTACGACATTCCGACAACCCGCCGGGGCTGGATCGAGGACGTCATCGTCGACGCTTCGCAGCGCGGCAGACACATAGGCCTTGCGCTGGTCGAAAAAGCCATAGAAACGGCGAAGGAGTGCGGCGTAAGCCAGATTAACCTGACATCGAACCCACGGCGCACGGCCGCCCGAAACCTCTATCGCAGATGCGGTTTCACTGAAGTCGACACGACACTTTTCAGACTAACCCAATTAACATAGCGGACATTATTCCAAAAATCGGCACAACCGATACAAGACATATTTTTTTCAAAAAAACACACATGTGTCAATAGTTGTCACTCGCATGGCTGAAATTTGCATCAAAACCGATACGCATGGGTGCGTATCACAAACGACAACAGCCATGATAAACAGAATTTTTGACGGTGAATATCACCAGCGCAAACGCGCGGAAGACGAGGAATGGATGAAAGATCGGTTCGGGTATGTGGATAAGTTTGCGCCGGCAGACAGCGCTCCGTTGATAATCCATATCCTCTTTCTTATTTTCGTATTTTTCCCACTGGCCACCCTCGACCTGTTCCTATACGGCGACAAGTAAGTCCGGCACAAAGAGAAGCCCGACAACTGGCGTTATCGGGCTTTCCGTATGCGTTGAAATGACTTATTTTCACGCGCGTTTCACATTACATTACAACTAATGTAACGCGTACACATGTACGCGTACGTGCGCGACTTCTGAACCGGTTATTCGGTCGGAATATCCTTGTTTACGTTCTTGCAGCCTACGAGCGCGTAGAAGAGCAGATAAAGGAGTCCGGCTACGATCAGCCAATACGAGCCGAGATAGCCCACCGAGTCGGCGATCCAGCCCTGAATGGCAGGAAGAATACCGCCGCCGCAAACCAGCGCCATGAAGATACCCGAAGCAGCAGGGGTATATTTGCCGAGACCTTCGGCAGCGAGGTTGAAGATTCCGCCCCACATAACCGAAGTGCAGAGACCGCACAGAACCATGAATATCATGTTGAGCGGAAGCGTATAATCCGTAAACGGAACGGCGACCTTAACCTCTTCGGGTATGAACATAATGCAGAGCACGAAGAGTATTGCCATCACGCTGACCGTCGTAAGCATCACCTTGCTCGACACCTTGCCGCCGATGGCGCTGCCGATCAGACGGCCGCACATCATCATGAACCAGTAGATACCCACGACCGTACCGGCAATGGCGGGACCTACCCAGTCAAGGTTCGACATATAGAGGTTCGACATGTTGGGGATACCTACCTCGATACCTACATAGAAGAAGATGGCAACGGCACCCAGAACGAAGTGGCGGAACGACATCGGGCCGTACTTGTCCTTGGCGAACTTGCCGCTCAGACGTGCTGCCTTCTCCTCGGCAGTCTCCATGTGGGGCTCGGGGATCTTGGTCAGGGCGATGATAACGAATGCCAGAGCGAAAATAGCCATGGCGATGATCATTGCGGGAGCGGCGTCGCCGACGCTTGCGTTCTCAACCGAGCCGCCGATAAGATAACCCAAAAGGATCGGGGCGATGGTACCGCCGATCGAGTTGCACGAACCGCCGAGCTGTATGAGCTGGTTTCCGCGGTTACCGCCACCGCCGAGAGTGTTGAGCATCGGGTTGACCACGATGTTGAGCAGGCACATCGAGAAACCGGCAACGAAAGCGCCGCTTACATATACGCCGAACGCAACGTGCGGAGCGACATATCCCGACAGGAACTGTATGCCCACACCGATAAAGCCGACCGTAACGGCCAAAAGCGAAGTGAACTTGTAACCCTTGCGCTTGAGGATCACGCCGGCCGGAATACCCATGAATGCATAGGCGATGAAGTTGGCCAGTGTTCCGAGCTGCGAAAGGGCATCGCTCGCGCCGAACTGGTTCTTGACGATAACGCCCATCGAACCCGCAAAGTTCGTAACGAACGCTATCATGAAGAACAGCGCGAACATCACGGCTATCGGAAGCGCATAACTCTTTTTCTGTACGTTTTCCATAGTGATTTAAGGTTTTTTGGTTATATGATATTCAGTTTTTCAGTCGGGTCATCACCTCTCGCGCTCGGCGACATAGGCGCACAGGTTCATCAGCGCCTCGCGGTAGGGTGAATCGGGATACTCGTACAACACGGCAAGGGCCATCTGCAGATAGCTCTTCATCGTCTGCTGTGCAAGCGCAATGCCATCATACTCCCCAACGGCACGCGTTATGAACTCGATGCTCGCCTCATCGTGCGAACAGCGACCGAGGGCATCGATAATCTCCCTGCGGCGCCCCTCGTCGACACGCTCAAGCACCTCGATCAGCGGCAGCGTTATCTTACGCTCGCGCAGGTCGTTGTTCGACGGTTTGCCCGTGGCGGCCGAGCATGTATAGTCGAGAATGTCGTCGCGTATCTGGAAAGCCATGCCCACGGCCTCGCCGAACTTGCGCATGGCGGCGATGCAGTCATGCGCGGCACCGACGGACAAAGCGCCGACAGAGGCACTGACTCCCAGCAGGCTGGCCGTCTTCTTGTGTATGATGTCGAAATATGTATCGCGTGAAGTATCGAGCTTCGTGGCGTGGTCATTCTGGATAAGTTCCCCCTCACATAAGGTTGCGATCGACTTGATGACGTGCGAGACGATGTCGTACTGTCCGCTCGACAAGCCTATGTCCATGTTGCGGGCGAGTATATAGTCGCCTATGACGACCGCATTGCTCGACTGCCATCGGGCATTCACCGACGCACGGCCGCGCCGCATGTCGGACTCGTCTATCACATCGTCGTGTATGAGGGAGGCCACGTGTATCATCTCCACGAGCATGGCCGCAAGATAGCTGCGTTTGCCGAAACGGCCGTCGCGGTCGGAATTCATGGCTGCCGATAGCATGACCACAATCGGACGTATACCCTTGCCGCGCGATGAAAGCACATATTCGAGCATCTCGGCGACAAGCCCTTCGTCGGCGCTGAAATTACGGCGCACGAACGCGTCAAATTCCTCAAGTTCAGTCTCTATCGGTTTGCGAATCGCATTGATCGTTACCATCGGGCATTTCCGTTTGTTTTGCAAATATACACATTTTTCGCATCGCCGGCCACGATAACTCGATGTTTTTTTCGTACCTTTGGCGGTATATACGCATCATTCGGAATGGAACAATTCAAAACGATACTCAGGAGATTGGCGCCATACGCCGCCGCGCTGGCTATTTTCTACGCAGTCAGCGCCTATTGCTTCGCACCGCAGTTCGAAGGCAAGGTGCTCCCGCAGCACGACATCGAGCAGTATGACGGCATGTGGAGCGACATACGCCAGATGCGCGAAGCCACAGGCGAAGACGCCCAGTGGACCGGAGGAATGTTCGGCGGCATGCCGGCATACCTCATCAACGTGAAATACCCGTCGCAGATAGTCAAGAATACCGTCGGCAACATCGTAAAGGCCGTAAAGACACCTGCCGGATTCATCTTCTTCGCCATGACGGCCATGTGGATCATGATGTTGATGTTCGGTCTCTCGCCGTGGGCAGGCATAGTGCCGGCTCTGGCATACGGGCTGTCGACATATTTCTTCCTGATCATAGGGGCCGGCCACGTGACGAAGATGTGGGCGCTGGTCTACGCCCCGCTGATGATGGGCGGCGCATACGTCACCCTGCGCGGACGCATGTGGGTCGGCGGAGTGTTCACGGCGCTCTTCACCTCGCTTGAAATCGGGGCAAACCACCCGCAGATAACATACTATTTCCTGCTGGCGATGGCCGCATTCTGGGCCAGCGAACTCGTGTTCGCCGTACGCGAACGCCGCCTCAGGGATTTCTGGAAACGCACCGGCATACTCGTCGCCGCAGGCATACTGGCCGTAGGTTCGAACTTCGCACCGTTGTGGTACACGTCGCAACACTCGGGCGACACCATTCGCGGCGGCTCGGAGATAGCGGAAGAGAGTGCCGGCAACGGACTCGACCTGCAGTACGCAACCGCATGGAGCTACGGCATCGGCGAGAGCTGGAACATGCTGATCCCAGACTTCGCGGGGCGCGACTCCGCATCGTCATTCAGGACCGACGGCCCCGTCGGCGACGCCCTGTCGGACGTAGGCCTGCGCCAGGCGGCCGCCCAGCTGCCGACATACTGGGGAGAGCAGCCATACACCGCAGGCCCCACATACCTCGGCGCCGCAGCCATATTCCTCGCGCTGCTCGGACTGATGCTGACAGAGAACCGTAACCGATGGTGGATAGCCGCCGTCATGCTGCTGATGCTCCTGCTGGCATGGGGTCGCAATTTCATGGGATTCACCGAATTCTGCTTCAAATACCTGCCCTTCTACAACAAGTTCCGCACCGTATCGACAACCCTTGTCGTACTCGAATGGGCCGTTCCGCTGCTCGCCGGCGCGGCTCTGTGGAAGATGTGGAAGGCCGATGACGATACCCGCCGCAAGATGTGGCGTCCCATAGCCTGGGCGGCCGGGATAACAGGCGGCATATGCCTGCTGTTCGCCGTGGCCGGCAGTTCGATGTTCAACTTCGGGCGCACGGCCAGCGAGGACATGATGATCGAGCAGTTCTACTACATGCTCAAGAACTCGGGAGCCGAGGAGTACATCAGCCACGGCGTACACGAGCAGCTGGGTGTCAAGGTCGCCGCAGCCATGGTCGAGGAACGTGCCGCGATGATGAGTGCCGACGCCTGGCGCTCGTTCATCTTCATAGCGCTGGCTGCAGCTGCGGCAGTGCTGTTCGCCCTGCGCAAGATAAACCGCGGAGCGCTTACCGGAGCACTGGCCGTTATCGTACTGGCCGACATGGTCCCCGTCGACATGCGCTTCATGCCGCGCGACCGCTTCGTGGCCGAGAGCCGGCATACGGTCAAGCCCACGAAGGCCGACCTCGAGATAATGCAGGACAAGGATCCCGGATACCGTGTGCTGAACCTTACCGTAAGCCCGTTCAACGATGCAACCACGTCGTATTTCCACCGTTCGGTCGGCGGATACCACGGAGCCAAGCTCTCCCGCTATCAGGACATAATCGACCGCTACCTGTCGCAGGGCGACGAGAGCGTGCTCGACATGCTCAACACCCGTTACGTCATCAACCCCGACGGTAGCGTGACACGCCGCGAGAGCGCCAACGGAGCCGCTTGGTTCGTCGACGGGCTGGTACCGGCCTCCGACGCCCGCGAAGAGATCGACATGCTCGCACGCATCGACAACAGGAATACGGCCGTAATCTCGTCCGAAGACAAAGGGAAGCTGCAGGAGTACGGAACTTTCGGTGACGGCGAGATCACGCTCGCGGAGTATCGTCCGAACTACCTGCGCTACGAATACACGGCCGACGGCGACGCATTCGCCGTCTTCTCCGAAATATTCTACGACAAGGGCTGGAAGGCCTGCATCGACGGCAGCGAAGCCCCGTACTGCCGTGTCGACTACCTGCTCCGCGGCATGCGGCTGCCGGCAGGCAAGCACACGGTGGAGTGGAAGTTCCGCGCCCCGGCATGGGGGGCGACAAGTGCCGTGACGGCTATCTTCTCGTTGATAATATTGGCGGGTGTCGTCACGTTGATAATATTGGCAATCGTAAGAAAACGTAAAGCATAATGGCAAACACAGACCGCAGACTCAGACGCAAGGTCCGCAACTCATACATAATATCGACTGTCAGCATCGCACTGGTCCTCTTCCTTTTGGGTGCGGTTGCATACCTCATGACAGCCGCCATCAGGATTGCGGACTCGCTCCAGCAGAGCGTAACCATCATTGTCGAACTCCGCAACGACGCCGGGGAGGAGCAGCGTGCGGCCATACGCAAGCACTTCGAGGAGAGCCCGATGGTTGCCGACGTGACATTCTCGTCCAAGGAGGAGAAACTCGAGGACGAGGAGTTCCGCAAGATCTTCGCGGCAGAGTTCGAGGAGGTCCTCGACGAAAACCCGCTGCTCGACTCATACGAGGTACGGCTCTCGGCCCGTTCCGAAGACCGGGAGGCCCTCGACGCCTTCATCGACGAGGCCACGACGCTCGAAGGGGTCGAACACGTATCGTACCCGGCACAGGTTGTAGAAAAGATGCACTCGACAATCAACAAGGTGCGCCCGCTGCTGCTTGTCTTCGCAGCCGTACTGCTCGTGATATCTCTCACGCTGCTCAACAGCACCATACGCCTGGCCATATTCTCGAAACGCTACGTCATCAACACGATGAAACTCGTCGGAGCCACCAAATGGTTCATCATGAAACCGTTCCTGTGGAGCGGCTTCAAGCAGGGAGTAGCTGCCGGCGTCATGGCCGCAGCACTGTTCGGCGCGACAATATACGGCATAGACCGCACACTGCCCGAAATATCGTCGCACGGGCAGATGATGGCTGCCGCCGCCATACTTTGCGGCATGATACTCGTCGGCGTGATCGTCTCGCTGCTCTTCACGGCATTCGCCGTCAACAAGTTCGTAAACATGAAGTCTAACAAAATATACCTCTACTGATATGGGAAAGATCAAGGACCGTTTCTCGAAAATAACGGACGGCAACGACGGCAAGATGGCACTGTCGATGCGCAACTACATATTGCTGCTCATCGGTTTCGCCATCATCGTCATAGGGTTCGTACTCATGGCCGGCGGCGGAAGCCAGTCGCCCGACGAATTCGACTACTCGATGTTCTCGTGGAGACGCATAACGCTTGCCCCGATTTTGGTCATCGGAGGATTCGCATTCGAGATCTATGCGCTCATGAAGCGTTTCTGAACGGCCGGAGCGAACAAATACGAGGCGGGACCATGCCATTGGCCCCGCCTCGTTCCGTTCTGTCGGGCGGCAGACTACTTCACTGCCACCTTACGCATGCCCTTGCGGCTCTCTTCGGCCTTGAAGCCCATGACATGGCTCTCGATCGAGACGTCGATGGTGCTCGAAAGCAATCCCTGATCCTGTGCCGCCACGGCCCTGACGAAATCGCGCACCAGCGCCAGGTCGCCGCCGCCATGGCCTGCGCCGCGGTATTCGGGAATCTCCTCGACCTTCTTGTCCCATACGCTCTGGCGTCCCGAGCGGAATTCGGTAACGGTAAAGGTCTTCATGTCGCCCTCGATATACCCGAGAGTACCCATGATGCGCGTGCGGCGTCCGCCCCACGGCGTAAATGCGTCCATCGTAAAGCTGGCCGTAACGCCGCCGCCGAAAAGCATCGTGGCCACGTAGTGGTCGCACTGGTCATTGTCGCAGCGGAAGACGCAGCGTCCGTAATCCGTAGTCTTGAGTTTCTCGCGTATGAGCGCCGGGTCGCGTCTCGGCAGGTCGAAGACGGAGAGGTGGCGTTTGCGGCGTTCGTATATGTCGATTGCCGAATACGGGCATGTCGCCTCATGCGGACAACCGTCCGTACAGCGTTCGGGAGCACCTTCGGGCATGTTCTCGCGCCTGAACAGATGCAGCGAGCCCTCGGCCGAGATGGTTTCGCACGGTTTGCCGACGATCCAGCGCAGGATATCGAGGTCATGGCACGACTTTGCCAGAATGATCGGCGTGGTCTGTTTCGAGTTATGCCAGTTGCCGCGCACGTACGAGTGCGCCATGTGCGCATACTGTATCGGCTCCATATGCTGAATGCTCACGAGGTCGCCTATTATGCCGGAATCGACGACCTGCTTGAGCGCCACAAAATAGGGGGCATAACGCAGCACGTGACATACGGCAACTATGCGGTTGTACTTGTGCGCCTGCGCAAGAATACTGCGGCACTCCTTTTCGGTAGGGGCAACCGGCTTCTCGAGCAGCACGTCATACCCAGCGGCCAACGCCATCATACAGGGTTCGTAGTGCAGATTGTCGGGTGTCGCTATCACGACCGCATCTGCGAATTTGGACTTTTCGAAAACCTCATGAAAATCGCCGAAACAGTTCTCCTCCGGTATGGAGAAACGCTTGCGCATGGCATCGCGACGCTCAGGATTGAGATCGGCGACGCCGACCACACGCATGGCATCGGGGAATCTGGAGGCATAGCCGGAATAGGTGCGTCCGCGGTTGCCGGCCCCGATGATTATAACGGATACCGGTTTGGAGACTTCGGCTTTAAGGTCGGCAACGGGCATGTCGAGTTTCTCCCCGCCGTCGGGAAGCATTTCGGCCTCGTCGTCATCGGCGGTCATACCCTTTACGTCCACTCCCACGAGTGTCGCCCCGACCGTAAGAAGTCCGAGTCGTTTCAAAAATTCAAGTCTATCCATCGAATGAAGTTGTTAAGGAGTTAGTGTTTCCATACAAAAATAGGCTTTACGGCCCACATGACAAGCCAATATCCGACAAAAATGCAACAAATGCATACATTTTCCTTCCTTTTCGTTTCCTTTGCACGATTTTCTATACACCGGAAGCTGCAACCTGCACCGTGCGTACCGTACGGACTGCAGCAATGGCCCTGCATCAAAAAGCAGCGCCGGGAATGGCGGTTCGCATTATCTTTATTATCTTTGCGGCCTGACAACCTGCGACACAGGCCCGAAACCGAGGCCGTCGCGAACAAAAACACATTACCATGGAGACGATAGAAGCAATAATTCTCGGCATGGTGCAGGGTCTGACGGAATTCCTGCCCGTATCGAGCAGCGGACACCTGCAGATAGCCAAAGCCCTGCTTGGAGTAGAGATAGAGGAGAATCTCGCGTTCGACGTAACGCTGCATGCGGCAACCGTGCTCAGCACAATAGTGGTGCTGTGGCCCGAGGTGCGCAAACTCATCTGCGGACTCTTCTCGCGCCGCTTCAACGCCGAGCAGGCATACATACTCAAGCTCGTGATCTCGATGATCCCGATAGGCATCGTCGGATTCGCACTGAAAGACCAACTCGACGCCATGCTCAACTCGCCGTACATACTCGCAATAGTCGGCGCCATGCTGCTGCTGACGGCCGCGCTGCTCGCATTCGCATATTACGCCCGCCCGCGGCAGAAGTCCGAAATATCGTACCGCGACTCATTCATAATAGGAGTGGCACAGGCCGTGGCCGCAATGCCGGGACTCTCGCGGTCGGGATCGACCATCGCCGTCGGGCTGCTGCTGGGCAACCGCAAGGAGTCGGTGGCACAGTTTTCGTTCCTCATGGTGCTCGCCCCGATCCTCGGGGAGACGCTGCTGACAATCGTCAAGGGTGAAGCGTCATTCGCCTCGATAGGCGCGCTGCCGATGGCCGCTGGATTCGTTGCGGCATTCTTGGTCGGCTGCCTCGCCTGCAAATTCATGATAAACATAGTGAAACGCGGCAAACTGATATGGTTCGCCGTATATTGCGCCATCGCCGGCATAGTCTCCTTAACAAGCAGCCTGCTCTGACACAATGGAAAATCCGCAGAACGACACCATAAATTTCGAAGAGGGCTACATAGCCGTAATAGACAAACCGCTCGAATGGACCTCGACCGACGTCGTGCGCAAGATCAAGTTTGCACTGCACCGCAAGGGGTACCGTAAAATCAAGGTCGGCCATGCCGGCACGCTCGATCCTCTGGCTACGGGAGTGCTGATCGTATGCATCGGGCGGGCCACCAAGATGGTCGAGCAGCTGCAGGCCGAAGAGAAGGAGTACACGGCCGACCTGATGCTCGGCGCCACGACCCCGAGCTACGACATGGAACACCCCGTTGACCGCACCTTCCCGACAGAGCATATCACGCGCGAAGCAGTCGAACAGGCACTGGCCTCGCTCAAGGGCGAGCGCCTGCAGGCCCCGCCGCTCTATTCGGCCAAGAAGGTGGAGGGCGTGCGCGCATACGAGTTCGCCCGTGCGGGCGAGGAGGTAGAGCTGCGCAAGAACCTGATAAACATCTACGACCTGCAGCTCGAACGATGCGAGCTCCCGTCGATCGGCATACGTGTCAGGTGCAGCAAGGGCACGTACATACGCTCACTTGCCGCCGAGATAGGCGAGGCTCTGGAGAGCGGGGCCTACCTCACGTCGCTGCGCCGCGTCCGCAGCGGCGGTTTCACGGCCGAAGGGGCGATGTCGGTAACCGATTTTCTGGAAATGTTGGAAAAAATCGAGGACAAGTGAAACAAAACCACGGTTTTTCCGTATAATGTTTGATTGTCATTTTCTGAAAATATAGAAAACATACTCAAAACGGACTATGAAGTTATCGCAATACGGCTATGACTTTTCGCCCGAAATGCTGGCGAAATACCCCGCAGAGATCCGCGATGAATCACGCCTGATGGTGGTAAACCGTGCCACGGGCAAAATCGAACACCGCATATTCAAGGAGATCCTCGACTATTTCGAAGAGAAGGACCTTTTCGTCTTCAACGACACCAAGGTCTTCCCCGCCCGGCTCTACGGCAACAAGGAGAAGACTGGAGCGGAAATAGAGATATTCCTGCTACGCGAACTGAACCGCGAACTGCGCCTGTGGGACGTGCTGGTAGACCCCGCGCGCAAAATCCGCATAGGCAACAAGCTCTACTTCGGCGAGGACGACATACTGGGCGCCGAGGTCATCGACAACACCACATCGCGCGGCCGTACGCTGCGCTTCCTCTACGACGGACCGTACGAAGAGTTCAAGGAGACGCTCTTCCGCATGGGCGAGACCCCGCTTCCGCGCTGGGTGCGCGAGAAGGTCGAACCGCTGGACGCCGAGCGTTACCAGACGATCTTCGCATCGAAGGAGGGCGCCGTCGCCGCGCCCACGGCCGGAATGCACTTCTCGAAACACCTGCTCAAGCGCATGGAGATCAAGGGCGTGGACAAGGCGTTCATCACGCTGCACGTTGGACTGGGCAACTTCCGTACGGTCGATGTCGAGGACCTGTCGAAACACAAGATGGACTCGGAGCAGTTCTTCGTCACCGAAGAGGCTGCCGAAGCCGTGAACTCGGCAAAGGACGGCGGGCACAAGGTTGTCTCGATCGGCACGACCGTAATGCGCACGCTCGAGACCGTCGTTTCGACCAACGGCCGCATAAACCCCATGGAGGGCTGGACCAACAAGTTCATCTTCGAGCCCTACGACTTCACCGTCGCCGACGCCATGGTGACCAACTTCCACCTGCCCTACTCCACCCAGTTGATGATGGTGGCTGCATTCGGAGGTTACAATCTCATAATGGAGGCCTACAAGGTCGCCAAGGAGGAGGGCTACCGCTTCGGCACATACGGCGATGCGATGCTCATACTTTAAAGTTTAAGAAAAAATTAGTATCTTTGTCGAATAAATCCTATCCGCGATGTCAAACAACAGGATATTATACGTATGCCAGGAGATTGCGCCCTATCTTCCCGAGAACGAGGAGTCGCTGCTCTGCCGTACCCTGTCGCAGGCAATGCAGGAACGCGGCAACGAGGTGAGGACATTCATGCCCCGCTACGGGTGCATCAACGAGCGCCGCAACCAGCTGCATGAAGTCATACGCCTGTCGGGCATGAATCTGATTATCGACGACAACGACCATCAGCTGATCATCAAGGTTGCGTCGATACCATCGGCTCGCATACAGATTTATTTCATTGACAACGACGACTATTTCGCACGCAAGGCCGTACTTACGGACGACGAGGGCCGTGAGTTCGAGGACAACGACGAAAGAATGGTCTTCTTCGCCCGCGGCGTGCTCGAAACGGTCAAGAAACTGCACTGGTCGCCGACGATAGTCCACTGCCACGGCTGGTTCTCGGCAATCGCGCCGATATACCTCAAGAGGGTATTCGACGACGACCCCATATTCAAGAATGTCAAGATTGTCGTATCGCTCTACGACGACAAGTTCACCAAACCGCTCAATCCCAAACTGCGCCATTCGATCGCCGGGGAGGGGGTAAAGGATAAAAATCTGTCGATTCTCGAAGAACCTTCATACGAAAATCTCTATCGCTTCGTTATTGGTTATGCCGACGGTGTGGCGATAGCGTCGGAGAATGTCGATGCAGCAGTACTCGACATTGCCCGCAACAGCGGCAAGCCGCTGCTTGAATACCAGTCGCCTAAAGAAGAGGGATTTTTCGATAATTACAACCGTTTCTATGAAGAGTTACGTTAGTCTTCGCCGTATTGCGGGCAGCATTGCCGCACTCGCAGCAGCGATCGCTCCATTTCTGACATGTTGCACCACCGCCGACGACACGCTCGGCTATGAACTCGTTCCCGAGGACCAGAAAATGGAGATGCGGTTCAAGAACTTCCAGGCCGGCAAGGTCACAAAATACGATCCCGAGACAAAAGAGTACGTCACAATATCGGACAGACCGATTTTCAAGACGACACTCTTCCGCAGCGACTCGCTCATATCGTCCAACCTGCAGGTGGGATACATGGGCGTGCAGAACGACCCCGACAAGATATTCGGCAAACGTTCGGCCGGTTACGCGTCGGAGTTCCTGTTCATGGCCCAAATCGAGGATACGGGATTCGGCTACCTGCCCATTTTCGACTCGATGCAGATGCTGCTGTCGGTCACTGACTACACGGGAGACACCACATACGTACAGACATACGAGGTATACGAGATAATCTCGTCCATCGAGGAGAGCATGATAAACGACGACGACACGATTGCGTATATCAACCATGACATGTCGAAACTCTACGATCCGTCGAAGCTGCTCTTCACGTTCCGCTTTCCCGACCAGGAGAACGGCATCTACACTACGTCGACAGCCGTAACCATGCAGCCTGCCGACCTCTCGGCGAACGGTGCGACTTGGGATTTCGTCAAGAGACTGATGCTTATCGGCGACCTCGATGACGGCTGGGACGGCTATGCCGACGACACGGAGATATACCAGGACGACGAGAAATGGGTAAATGCGTTCAAAGGCCTGTATATAAAGCCGCAGGACAACCTTGCCGACGATGCCGAAGGCGGAATGTACGAAACCGACTTCTCGGCAACCGGCATCTACATGCTGGGGCGTAACCGCAACCCTGACGAGCCGATGCTCATCAAGGACACGACCTACATGTACTACTATTTTTACGTTGATGACGCCAAGTTCGGCAACAAGTCGATCAACACCGTCTCGCACGACTTCTCCAATTCGACGGTCATGGCTTCGGCAACGATGACCGACGATCCCGACAAGACGGCTGACGAAAACCGCCTTGCCCGTACTGAGAGTGTCATCGGCTACATATCCGGCATGGGCGGACCGGTCATGGAGATGTACTTCACGGACGAATTCCTCAACGAGCTCTACGAAACGGGCACGGAAGACGGATTCAGCAAATCAGCCGTAAACCAGGCCCGCCTGTACGTCTACCTCGAAGGATCTGACTACGACTGGCTCAAGCTTGACCCGGCTACGATCACGCCGCTGCTCGACGAGTCGATAACACGTCTCGGACTGTACACCGACTACGACCAGCTCACCGGAATACCCGATTACAATTACGCCTACGAGAAGATGTACAACACGACCCTCGCATACGGCGGCAACCTCAACCGCAGCTGGGCAAGTTACGTGATGGACATATCGAGTTACATACAACGACTTAAGAACTATGTCGACTGGCTCGTAAGCGAAGGCAAGGCCGAAAAGGGAGAGAACGGGCTATACACCTTCACCTTCAATCCCGACGACACGAAATATATCTCGCGTACGATCTACCTCGGCCCCGAAGCCTACGACGCATACACCTTCAAGCGATCAAAGGTACAGGGCATGGAGTCGGCCCTGAACAACGCATCGATGAGGATCGACCTCACATATACGATGATCAAATAACACATTGCGAATAACGGATTACGAGAAACCTAAGCTGACGACTTAGGTTTCGTCGTTCAGAAACAGAACAAATACGATGCAGGACAATTTAGTAATAGTCGAGTCCCCGGCGAAGGCCAAGACCATCGAGAAATTCCTGGGAAAGGACTACATGGTCAAGTCGAGTTTCGGACACATACGCGACCTTTCGAAGAAGGATCTCGGCATAAACATCGAAGAGGGATACGAACCGGTCTACGAGATACCGTCCGACAAACGCAAGATCGTCGACGAACTGACAAAACTGTCGAAACAGGCCAAGACCGTATGGCTCGCCTCCGATGAAGACCGCGAAGGAGAGGCCATCGCATGGCACCTGGCCGAAGTGCTGGGTCTCCCGATAGATCAGACCAAACGAATAGTCTTCCACGAGATAACCAAAAACGCGATACTCGACGCCATAAAGAACCCGCGCACCGTCAACATGAACCTGGTGAACGCGCAGCAGGCCCGCCGCGTACTGGACCGTCTTGTGGGTTTCGAACTCTCGCCCGTATTGTGGAAAAAGGTACGTCCGGCGCTCTCCGCAGGACGCGTGCAGAGTGTGGCCGTAAGGCTCATCGTCGAGCGCGAGCGCGAAATCATAGCATTCAAGTCGACGCCTTCGTACCGCGTAACGGCACTGTTCAGCCCCGCAAACGATCCCAAGACGACCTTCAAGGCCGAAGTATCGCGCAAATTCGCATCGAAATCCGACGCCGAAGAGTTCCTCAAAAGCTGCATCGGTGCCGACTTCCGCGTAGAGAGCTGCGAGGTCAAGCCTACGAAACGCTATCCGGCACCGCCGTTCACAACGTCGACACTCCAGCAGGAGGCTTCGCGCAAATTCGGCATGTCGGTATCGCAGACCATGTCCATCGCACAGCGCCTCTACGAGCAGGGTCTCATCACATACATGCGTACCGACTCGGTCAACCTGTCGAGCCTGGCGCTGGGTCAGTGCAAACAGGAGATTACGGCGCTCTTCGGTGAAAAATACTCCAACGCGCACAACTACACGACCCGAAGCAAGGGTGCGCAGGAGGCTCACGAGGCCATCAGGCCTTCGTACATCGACCGTCGCACGATCGAGGGCACTGCTGCCGAAAAGAGGCTCTACGAACTTATCTGGAAACGCACGGTCGCCTCGCAGATGGTTGCGGCAGACATAGACCGCACCACCATCAACATATCGTGCTCGGGCAACGACGCCACATTCACGGCCACCGGAGAAATGATCCGTTTCGACGGATTCCTGCGCCTCTATTCCGAATCCACCGAGGAGGAGAACGAGCAGGGCGAGAGCCTGCTGCCGAAACTCACGGCCGGAGACGAGGTGAAGGCCGCATCGGTAACGGCAACCGAGCGATTCTCGGTTCCGCCCATGCGTTACAACGAAGCGATGCTCGTAAAACGCCTTGAGGAGCTCGGCATCGGCCGCCCGTCGACCTATGCGCCGACGATTACGACCATCATCAACCGCGGTTACGTCGAGAAACAGAACAAGGAGGCCCGCAAGCGCAACTATACGCAGCTGACGCTCGCGGCAGGCAAGATAACCGAGAAGACGCTGTCGGAGAACTACGGCGCCGAGAAGAACCGTCTCGCCCCGACCGACGTGGGCATGATCGTCAACGACTATCTCGAAGCGCAGTTCGCCCCGATACTCGAATACAACTTTACGGCCGACGTCGAGAAGGAGTTCGACCGCATAGCCGAGGGCGAGATCACCTGGAACAAGATGATCAACGACTTCTACGTACCGTTCCACCAGATGGTCGAGCATGCCATAGAGACACAGGCCGACAAGAACAGCCAGACACGCATACTCGGCACCGACCCAGCAACCGGACGTACGGTCAAGGCCCGTATCGGGCGCTACGGCCCGATGGTCGAGATAGAGGGTACGGAGACCGAAAAGCCGAAGTTCGCATCTCTCAAGAAGGGACAGCTGATCGAGGCGCTGACCCTCGACGAGGCTCTCGAACTCTTCGCACTGCCGCGCAATCTGGGCAAATACGGGGACGAGGAGCTCGTAGTCGGACTCGGAAAGTACGGAGCCTATGTGCGCCACGGCAAGACCTTCGCCTCGCTCACGCGCCATGACGACCCATACACGCTGACATACGAGCGTGCCGTCGAGCTGCTCGAAGAGCACAAGGCTCAGATCGCCGCAGCCAACACGCCGCTGCGGACCTTTGCCGAGAATGCCGACGTGGTGATCAAGAACGGCCGCTACGGCGCCTACATAGCCTGCAACGGCAAGAACTACCGCCTGCCCAAGGGTGTCAAGCCCGAGACGGTTACACTGGAGGAGTGCATGAAAATAATCAACTCAAGCAAAAAATAGAAACGACATGAAACGACTGACCCTGATTTTGATCCTCGTACTGGGCATCTCGGCCCAGGGCTTTTCGCAGAAAGGCTACAAGTTCACCGACGGCAAACTTGTCCGCACCACCTCCGTCAAGGACCAGTCCCGCAGCGGGACGTGCTGGTGCTACTCGGCCCTCTCGTTCCTCGAAAACGAGATCATGCGCGCCGGCGGAGAGGAGATGGATCTCTCGGAGATGTGGATCGTGCGCAACATCTACTTCGAAAAGGCCGTGAAATACGTGCGTCTGCACGGAAACCTCAACTTTGCGGTCGGAGGTGCTGCACACGACGTTACAAACGGCATACGCAACTACGGCATCGTACCCGAGGAGGTATATCCCGGTCTCAACTACGGCACCAAGAAACCGTACTTCAACGAGATCGACGCCGTTCTGAAGGCTTACGTCGATGCCATCATCAAGGCTCCAAACAAGAAGTTGACAACGGCATGGCAGGATGGTCTGAACGCCATTCTCGACGCCTATTTCGGAGTACGCCCCGAGAAGTTCACGTACAAGGGCAAGGAATATACGCCCAAGTCGTTCGCAGAATCGCTGCCGATCAATATCGACGACTACGTAAGCGTAGGCTCGTTCACCCATCACCCCTTCTACACGGAGTTCATCATCGAGGTCCCCGACAACTGGGCATGGGACACGATCTACAACGTGCCTCTTGACGAGATGATGGCCATCATCGACAACGCTCTCGCCAACGACTACTCCGTAGAGTGGGCCACCGACGTAAGCGAGCGCGGATTCAGCAGTACACAGGCTCTGGGCATCGTTCCCGAGGCCGACCTCGAAAGCATGAGCGGCACCGAGGCCGAACGCTGGGGCAAGCTCTCCGAACGTGAAAAGGAGAATGCGCTCTACAAGTTCGACAAGCCCGGCAAGGAGAAGAAAATCACCCAGCAGATGCGTCAGGAGGCCTTCGACAACTACGAGACCACCGACGACCACGGCATGGTGATCATCGGCACAGCCACGGACCAGAAGGGCAACCCCTACTTCAAGGTGAAGAACTCGTGGGACGTAATTCCCCCGTACGACGGCTACTACTACTTCTCGCGCCCGTTCGTCGAGTACAAGACCATATCCGTAATGGTCAACAAGAACGCCATACCGCAGCCGATACGCGAAAAGCTCGGACTTTAATCACATAATACATACGCAAAAGAGAGCGCCCGTCAAAGTCCGGGCGCTCTCTTTTGCCACAGCCGCAACCACACGGAAACACGCCGCAACACAACCTGTATCTTTTTGGGAAAATAGTTTTGCGCGGCAATGGAATTATCCCTATTTTTGTGGATATTTCGGAAATTGTTTTCTTATGAAACGGATAATACTGTCTGGCGGCGGAACGGGTGGACATATCTACCCCGCTGTCGCTGTTGCCGAAGCACTGCAGCGCCGTTACGGCAATGATGTCGAACTCCTCTTCGTGGGAGCCGAAGGTAAAATGGAGATGGAGAAGATACCCACACTCGGGTACCGCATCGTAGGGTTGCCGATACTCGGCATACAGAGACGGTTCACGCTCAAGAACCTCACGGTGCCGTTCCGTCTGGCCAAAAGCCTGATGAAGGCGCGCGAAATAATCAAGCTCGTCAAACCCGACGTCGTTGTCGGATTCGGAGGATACGCCAGCGGTCCCGTGCTCTGGGCCGCACAACATATGGGAATACCCACGGTAATACAGGAGCAGAACTCATATGCCGGGGTGTCGAACAAGCTGCTCGCCAAGAGAGCAGACAGCATCTGTGTGGCTTATGAAGGCATGGAACGCTTCTTCCCTGCCGACAGGATAGTAATGACCGGCAATCCGCTGCGCGGGAACGTCGGCGAGGGCAAGGCCGACCGTGCGGACGCTCTCGCATACTACGGGTTCAGCGACCAGCTGCCGGTGTTGCTGGTAGTAGGAGGTTCGCTCGGCACACGTACGCTCAACAACATGATGAAATCGTGGATCGTAGCCGGCGGAGGCGACCTTCCGGTACAGGTAATATGGCAGACCGGCAAGTTCTACGAGCGCGAGATGCGTGAGTTCCTGGCCGCATACCCTGCCAACAACATATGGCAGTGCGCCTTCATCGAACGCATGGACTACGCATATGCCGCCGCCGACCTCGTCATCTCGCGAAGCGGCGCATGCACGGTTTCGGAACTCTGCCTGGCGGGCAAGCCGACGATCTTCGTACCGTCGCCCAACGTGGCCGAAGACCATCAGACCAAGAACGCCATGGCTCTGGTGGAGAAGGGCGCGGCCGTCATGGTACGCGACGCCAATGCCGTCGAGAGCTGCATGAGCGAGGCCATGGAGCTGCTGAAAAACAGCAAGAAGCTCAAATCGCTGGCTACAAACATATCGAAACTCGCCATTGCTGATTCGGCAGACCGCATAGTCGACCAGATCGAGAAACAGTTCAGGAAGCAATGAAAGTCGAAAACGTATATTTCATAGGCATCGGAGGCATCGGCATGAGTGCCCTTGCCCGCTATTTCATGCACGAAGGCAAACGTGTCGCCGGATACGACCGCACCCCCTCGCACCTCACGGCCGAACTCGAAGCCGAAGGCGCCTCGGTACACTACACCGATGATACGGCACTCATACCCGAGGCATTCGCCGACAGGGAGCACACCGTCGTAGTCTATACGCCGGCCGTACCCGCCGACCACAGCGAGCTGTGCATGTTCCGCGACAAGGGATACGAAGTTGTCAAGCGTTCGCAGATGCTCGGATACCTCGCGCAGGGGAAATATGTCATGGCCGTTGCCGGAACGCACGGCAAGACCACCACGTCGACACTGGCCGCATGGCTCAACCATGAGGTTGCGGGCGAAGGCAGCGCCTTTCTCGGCGGCATCTCCAAGAATTTCGGCAGCAACCTCGTCCTGGGCGGCGGCAGCCGTCTGGCTGTTGAGGCCGACGAGTTCGACCGTTCGTTCCTGCGCCTCTACCCCGACGTGGCCGTCGTCACGGCGGCGGACGCGGACCATCTCGACATCTACGGCACACACGAAGCCGTCAAGGAGGCTTTTTCACAATTCGTGGGACAGATCCGCGAGGGCGGCTGCCTCATAATAAAGGAGGGCGTCGACATCAGGATCGACAACCCGGGGATCACGGTCTACCGCTACTCGTACGACAGACCCTGCGATTTCTACGCCCGCAACGTACAACTCACGGGCGGAGGACATTACAGCTACGATATCGTAACCCCATGGGGAGTTATCGAAGGGTGCAGTCTGGGTGTTCCGGGCTGGGTCAATATCGAGAACTCGGTCGCAGCCGTGGCCATGCTCCTGTGTGCCGACCGGCATGACGGCAAACAGACCGACCACGGCCGGCTGCGCAGGGCTCTGGAGAGTTTCACGGGAGTGAAACGCCGTTTCGAGTTCTATGTCAACACCCCCGAAGCTGTGTACATGGACGACTATGCGCACCACCCGCGCGAGTTGTCGGCCACCCTCACGTCGGTCAAGAAGATGTTTCCCGGACGCCGCGTCACGGCCATCTTCCAGCCGCACCTCTACACACGCACGCGCGACCTGTATCCCGAGTTTGCCGAGGCGCTGTCGCATGCCGACGAGGTTGTACTGCTGCCGATCTATCCGGCGCGCGAGGAGCCGATCGAAGGCATCACCTCGCAGATCATAGCCGACCGCATAACGGTCCCGTGCCGCACGGTCGACCGCGACAAACTCGCCAGTACCATTGCAGACATGGATACCGACGTGGTCATAAGTTTCGGGGCCGGCAACATCGACGCCTGCTGCGAAGCGCTGGCGGAAGTAATTGGTAAAAAAGCAACTGCCCGTAAATAATGAAATTCGAGAAGATCGGTAAATATGCATTGCTCGCCATCGTGTGGGGCATAGTGCTGGGTTACGTGACATACTCGGTAAGTGTCACGCGCCGTCACCGATCCGAACAGGTGGTCGAGAGCGTCGACATCGAGATTGTCGACAGCACGGCCAACGGGCATCTTGTTTCGAGCCGCAAGGTACGCGAGTGGATACTGCGCAGCGGCATCAGCACCATCGGCGTCCCGGTCGGCAAAGTGGACCTTGCCGGCATCGAGGCGGTCATCGCCCGAAACGGCTTCGTCGACCGGGTCAATACATACGTGTCGTACACGGGCGTGCTGCACATCGAGGTGAGCCAGCGCCGTCCGATGCTGCGTCTGATGATGGACGGGTACAACTCCTATACGACCGACAAGGGTTTCGTCTTCAAGGCCCCGAGTGCATCGGCCCTCTACGTACCCGTAGTCACGGGCAGCTACAGGCCCCCGTTCCCGGCCGATTACGAGGGCGATGTATGGGAATACATCGAAAAAAGGCTCGCCGAGAGCGATGAACGCATACGCAAGATAGGGCGCGAGAAACTCCCGCTGTACGAACTGGAGGATTCGCTTACGGTGGCCATACGCAACGAACGCCGCCGCTACATAAAGAAGAGATGGTTCGAGTCCAAGGAGTCGTTCCAGAAAAAGGTCGACGAGCTGCGCGCCGAGAAGCACCGCAACCTGCGCAAACTGCGTGGGGCACTGCGAGATGCCAACCGCCGCGTCGAAGCCGTGACCGCCCGCCAACAGGCCGAATACCAGGCTCAAAAAAAGTTGAACAAAAGGTATGAAGATTTCATCAAACTCATTAACTTTGTCTGTTGGATAGAAGGCGACGACTTCTGGCGATCGGAAGTCGTTCAGATAGTGGCCAGAACGATGCCGAGCGGGGCTCTCGAGGTAGATCTCGTACCCCGGAGCGGCAACTATACGATTTTGTTCGGCGAGATAGACGACATCGAAGGCAAATTCGACAAACTGATGCGTTTCTATCGCGACGGGCTGAACAATATCGGCTGGGACGAGTACTCGAGCATCAACATCAAGTACGAAGGGCAGGTTGTCTGCAGGAAATAGATTATGGAGAAGAAAAATTACATAGTAGGCATTGATGTCGGAACATCGAATATCGTTATAGTAGTCGGCTCGAAGGAGGAGGCCGGCGATGTCAAGGTCGAGGCGATAGTTTCGAAACCGGCACGCGGTGTCAATGCCGGCGTTATCGACAACTACAACGAGGCCGGCAACGTCATACGCGAAGCCAAGCAGGAGATCGAGGAGGAACTCGGCATACGCATAACCGAAGCCTACGCAGGGCTTTCGGGCGCATTCGTGCGCTGCGACCGCTACACGGACCATGTATTCGTCAAGGAACCGCGCGAGGGAGTCACGCAACGCGACGTCGAGAACCTGGCCGAGCGCATGCGCAACGTCATCGCCCCCGAAACCGAGACCATCATCGAACGCATACCGCAGAACTACATGGTCGACGGCGGCCAGGAGATCAAGAGCCCGGTCGGAACTTTCGGACGCCAGCTCTCGTCGACATTCAACTTCATACTTTGCGACAAGACGCCGCTGTCGCGCCTTGAGATGACATTCCGCCTGCTGGGCATAAAGCTGCTCGGCATCTTCGCCAACGCGCTGATCATGCCCGACGCCGTACTCTCAAGCGACGAGAAGGAGGACGGTGTTGCCGTAGTCGACCTCGGCAGCGGCACGACCGACGTGGCCGTGGTACAGGGCAACGTGGTCCGCTACATAGCCTCGATACCGATGGGAGCCAATGTCATAAACCGCGACATCGCAGCCCACGGAGTCCCCGAGCGCAGCGTCGAGAAACTGAAGAAGAGCTACGGATCGGCCATCGCCGAGTTCGTATCGGAGCAGAAACTCATACAGATCCCGAGCATGGGACACCGAACCAAGGGTGTCATGCGCCGCAATCTGGCAGCCATAATCGAGGCCCGTCTCACGGACATAGCCGAATATGTCAAGGCCGAGATCAAGGATTCGGGATATGCGGGCCGCATACCGTTCGGCATAGTGCTTACGGGAGGTTCGGCATCGATGGAGCACATCGACGAACTGTTCCGCCGCGTAACCGGGTATGACGTACGCGTAGCCACGGCACAGACAGGCATCGACAGCGAGTCGCAGGAGAAGATCGCCACACCGGCCCATACGGCTGCGGTAGCACTGCTGCTGGCCGGAGCCAAAAAGGGAGCATGCGCCGTCAGCTTCCAGCCGTCGAGACAGCAGGCACAACAGAATACGGCTGCATCGGAGACAACCGCACCGGCCGGTAACAACGTGTCGGCCGGAACTTCAGCACCGACCGGCAACGGCATTTACAACGACAATACCGTACGCCAGCGCCCCGTATACGGGGACAATGTTGTGCCGAAGACGCAGAACAGGGTCGCAGACAAGCCCGACGAGGAGAAGAGCGACCGTCCCGAAGTCGCACAGCCCGCAGAGGAGCCGGTAAAGAAGACCACGCATTCGAAAGGCGAGCGCATCGGCTGGTTCAAACGTGCACTCAAGGAGACGACGGACGCCATCAACGGCTTCTTCGTAAATGGCGAGGACGAGGAGATCTGACACTGTTTTCAGGCAAATTCGACATTAGGTTTTAACAACATTCGGCCGGTCAGGTGATCGGTGAGGGCTTGCACAAAGATGAACGCAGGCCGGTTATATTGGGATATGGAAGATTTACTTGATGAATTGAAAGCCGTAAAAGGCATACCTTCGATAATAATGGTTGCCGGCGTCGGCGGCGCCGGCGGCAATGCCGTCAACCACATGTGGGAGATGGGCATCACGGGCGTAAACTTCGTCGTGTGCAACACCGACAAACAGGCGCTCGACAACAGCCCCGTGCAGCGCAAGATACTTCTGGGCAACGGTCTGGGAGCCGGCAACGAACCCGAACGCGGACGCGAATCGGCCGTAGGCTCGCTCGACGAGATCAAGGAGTGTTTCGAAACGCTCGGCACCAAGATGCTCTTCATAACCGCCGGCATGGGTGGCGGCACGGGAACCGGAGCCTCGCCCGTCATAGCCAAACTGGCACACGAGATGGGCATACTGACCGTGGCCATAGTCACCTCACCGCTGCACCTCGAGGGAGAGAAGCGCTACCGCCAGGCTTACAAGGGTATCGACGAACTGGCCAAATACGTCGACTCGCTGCTGGTCATCGACAACGAGAACATTGGCAAGATATACGGCAAGTTGTCGCTGCGCGAGGCGTTCAGCCACGCCGACGACGTGCTGGCTTCGGCTGCCAAGGGCATCGCCGAGATCATCACCATAAAGAGCGACCTGGTCAATGTCGACTTCGCCGATGTCTCGACCGTCATGCGCAACAGCGGACGCGCACACATGAGCGTAGCCACGGCCGAGGGAGAGAACCGTGCGGCCGAAGTTGTGGAGCGCTCGCTCAACTCGCCGCTCATGGACAGCAAGTCGATTTCCGGATCGAAAAGCATACTGCTCAACATCTCGGTGGCTTCAGCCGAGAAGCTCCTCTATGAGGAGGTCACCACGATACTGCAATGCGTGCAGGCCTACGCAAGCATACAGGACGAGAACGGCATAGTGCACAATGCCAACATAATCTGGGGTACGAGCGAAAAACCGTACCTGGGAGACGCCATCGAGCTTGTGGTCGTAGCCACGGGTTTCGAGGAGGACGAGAACCCTTCGGTCATGAAGGAGGTGATACCGGCCATCGAGCCGATAGTTACCGTACCCGAACCGGGCCCTGCCACAACGATGCCGGCACTTGATCCCGTCAAACCGCAGAAACAGACCGTAAAACAGCCGGCAGCACCTGCCGTTGCGCGTCAGCAGAGGCCGTCCGAGCAGGTCATGCTGGGCCGGAGGTCGAGCCGCTACGACAACATAAACGTGATAATCAACACCCCGGCTTTCAAGCGCCGCAACGTGAAGTTCATAGCCGACATTCCGTCGGACGGGACCCAGCGCGAAGTATTCAAGGACGACTCGGAGCCGGCAGCACCCAAACCGAGCGAAAATTCGCTGTTCGATTAACCGCCAACCACTGAAGATTGGATACGATAGTCGTATATAACGGTATCTCGACGAACGTGATAATACAGTTCGCCGTGACCGTCGTACTGCTTATGATTTCGGCCATGGTGTCGGCCTCGGAAGTCGCATTCTTCTCGATGTCCAACAACGACATACGCGAGATCAAGGAGCAGCGCACATTCGCCGGCGAGACGGTGCTCAAGCTGCTGTCGGACGTCGACATGCTGCTGGCCACGATACTCATAGTCAACAACCTGGTCAACATCTGCATCGTCATACTGACCGCCGACATCATAAGCGAAACCCTGACCTTCTACCGTTTCGAATTCCTCTTCAAGAGTGTCTTCGTCACCTTCATACTGCTGCTTTTCGGCGAGATCCTGCCCAAGATATTCGCACAGGGCTCATACAAGAAGGTGGCACTGTTTCTGGCTCAGCCGCTGTCGATATTCAAGAAGATATTCTATCCATTCGCATACGTTCTGGTGCGGACCAGCAGCCGCATAAGCGAGATGGCCGCACGCAACGAGGAGAACATCTCGATCGAGGAGCTGGCCGACGCCGTCGACATGACCGAAACATCGTCGGACGAGGAGCAGAAGATGCTCTCGGGCATCGTCAGTTTCGTGAACACCGAGGTCGAGGAGATCATGCACGCACGTGTGGACATTACGGCCATACCGCTGACGGCGACTTTCGACGAGGTGAAACGCACGATCATCGACTCCGGATTCTCACGCATACCCGTCTATGACGAGGATATCGACAACATCAAGGGCACGCTCTATGTCAAGGACCTGCTCCCGTACATCAAGGAAGGCGACGGATTCGGTTGGCAGAAGCTGCTGCGCAAGGCCTACTTCGTGCCGGTACACAAGAAGATCAACGACCTGCTCGAAGAGTTCCAGACCCACAAGGTGCACATGGCCATCGTTGTCGACGAATACGGCGCCACACAGGGACTGCTGTCGCTTGAGGACATACTCGAAGAGATCGTCGGCGAGATATCCGACGAGAGCGATGCCGACGAATCGTTCTTCACGCGCCTGAACGACCGTACGTACATGTTCGACGGGAAGACCCATATAGTCGATTTCGAGCGCGTGCTCGATCTCGACGAAGATACGTTCGCCGATGTCCAGGGACGGGCCGAGACGCTTGCGGGCCTGATGCTCGAAATAAACCGCAACTTCCTCAAGAAGGGAGAGAAGGTGTCGGCCCACGGATTCGAATTTACGGTCGAGTCGCTCGACGGCCGCCGCATAGACAAGATCAAGGTTGTCAAAGATGAATGATGCCCGCATTTTCGTCGAGCACACCCTCTCCGAGGAGGAACTGCTGCAACTTGTCGACGAAGACGAGCGCCGTACGGCCCTGTCGTTCGGGTCGGCACGCCGTCGCCGCGAGTTCATGATGTGGCGCCACATCGTACGGCGGGAACTCGGCCGGGACACGCTGATAGCATACTCGGAGACGGGAGCACCGTTCCTTCCGGGGCGAGCCGAGCACATCGGGGTTTCACACAGTGCCGATATGGTCGCGGTAATAATCTCCGAGCGCCACTGTGCCATCGACATCGAGGATATCGGACGCGACTTCAGCCGGGCGGCATCGCGTTTCATGACACCGGACGAGTGCGCGTTGGGCTGCGACCCGCGCCTGCAGGCGGCTGTCTGGTGCGCCAAGGAGACTCTCTACAAATACTCGGGGAAGAAGGGCCTCTCACTGACGGAAGACATCGCCGTAACCGGCGTGGATTTTGACAACTCCACCATATCCGGACGCATCGAAGGCTCCCGACCTATCGAACTCCGAATGCGCCTGCTCGAAAACAATCTGATTGTCTATATCGGATAGTTTTGTTATCTTTGCGCGGTAATGAGCAAACAAATCACGACACTTTCACTCGGTACGGACCCTCTGTCCAAACTGCTTCCGCGCTATGCCATACCTGCGATAATAGCGATGACATCGACGTCGCTGTTCAACATAATCGACAGCGTATTCATCGGTCACGGCGTCGGGGCATTCGCCATTTCGGGCATGGCCCTCACCATGCCTATCATGAACATGGCATCGGCATTCGGGTCACTGGTAGGTGTCGGCGGCGCGGCCATCACGTCGATACGCCTCGGGCAGGGCAACAAGCAAAGCGCCGAGAACGTTCTGGGCAATGTCGTCCTGCTCAACATCATGTTCGGATTGATAATCGGAGCCCTCGGGCTGATTTTCCTCGATCCGATTCTCTACTTTTTCGGGGCGAGCGACCAGACCATAGGTTACGCGCGCGACTTCATGCACATAATCCTTGCCGGCAACGTCATCACCCATCTTTACCTTAGTCTCAATGAAATACTGCGAGCCTCGGGGTACCCGCAGAAATCGATGATGATAATGCTGGTGGCCGTAGCCGTGAACTGCGTGCTCAACCCGCTGTTCATCTTCAAGTTCGGCTGGGGAATACAAGGGTCGGCCTGCTCTACGATCATAGCACAGACTACGGCTCTCTCCATATCGTTGCACCACTTCTCCCGCAGCAGCAGTTTCCTGTACTTCAAACGCGGCATATTCCGTTTCAGGGCGAAGATCGTGGGCGGGATTCTGTCGATAGGCATGGCTCCGTTCCTGATGAACATCTGTACATCGATAGTGGTCATCTTCGTCAACAAGGCGCTCAAGGAGTACGGCGGCGACCTCAACATCGGAGCATACGGCATAATCAACCGCGTGGTGATGCTCTTCCTGATGGTGGTTCTGGGACTCAACCAGGGAATGCAGCCCATCGTCGGATACAACTACGGGTCACGCAACTACGACCGTGTAATCAAAACACTCCGCATAACCATCATATGCGCCGTTTGCGTCACCACCACGGGATTCCTTGTCAGCCAGCTCATACCCCGACAGGTCGCCATGCTCTTCATCGGCGGCGACAGCGACTCGGCCGCGGAACTGATCGACGCGGTAGCCTACGGCATGGAGCATGTGATGATAATGTTCTGGGCCGTCGGATTCCAGGTGGTTACCGGTAACTTCTTCCAGTACATAGGCAAGGCCAAGCGGGCAATCCTCATATCGCTTACCCGACAGGTGCTCTTCCTCATACCGCTGCTCATACTCCTGCCTCCGAAATACGGTGTTCTGGGCGTGTGGATGTCGATGCCTGTCGCCGACAGCATGTCGGTAATGCTGGCCGCCGTGCTGCTCTACTTCCAGATACGCAACTTCAGGAAAAGCCCCGACGCAGAGAAAAGCATATAGGGCACCGGCCATACGACCGATGCCCCGTGCATGTGCGCAAAAGAGACGCCGTGCGTATCATTCAAGGTTCATGGTTCCCCTGTAAATATCATACGTCCACTCCGCATGCATTCCGTCGGACGGTTCAACGTCGGGAGATGCCTTGCTGACCGTATAATAGACATCAAGCGTGCGGTCCGAGAACAACTGCCCGTAACCGTCGCGTTCGAGGGCGGCATTGTGCGTGCGCGGGAATCCAGTGACCGACGAGTCGACCCTGAGCATTCGGGCCCAGCCGCCGAAACCGTTCTTGAAGTTTGTATAGGTGATGGAAGCTACCTCGATGGCGTTGCCTATATAGGAGGGATACGATGCCGGACAGGGATTCAACGGTCTCACTGCATAAACCGTACTCTTCACCGGATCATAGACGAAATCCATGTTGCGCGTATAGTCCGGATTTCCCGAAAGGTTCCAGAAACCCTCGGTAACGAGTTTGCGCGGAGCGCCGACCGACGGTGCAGACATGTCCGAGAGATCGCACTGCGACCACACGACACGGGTTCCGTCACGGTCGCCGACCGTATATGTAAGTATGATGCCGCCGCGGCCGTCCACGGAGAAGGCCGACGGCTGCCCCACGCCCCACGACACGGCCCCGTTGCCCAGATCCTGGTCACCGTCGCCGGTCCATGTCTTGGATACGAGCTGCCGATCATACTTGACCCATTCCGTCGCATCGGGATCGTCGGCGAAGGCCACGCCGATCTCGTTGTAATAACACTCGAGCGAGGATCCCAGGTAGAACATTGCATATGAATAGGTGTGGCCGCCATAGGCGAACTCACCCCTTACGACCGACGGGTCGCACACATGCTGGCTGTCCCATTCGCCCGGCCCGCCCGGCTGCAGTACACTGACCGGGGCTGACACGGTACCGTCCGAAGCGACCGTGACATGGTATATGTTGTCGACAAAGACGTTTTCGTCGGGATTGCCGCAAAACCACATATGCGTCATGTCGTCCGTCGCCATTACCGACGGGCAGTATGCATAACGGTTCTGACCGTCGAAACCGAAGACCTTCACCACGTCCGAGAGTTCGTATTTCACGGTACCCCAATTGCCGTTGCCGCCCGATGCGCCGTCGTTACCGTCATCGGCACACGACACGGCGATGGTGACAGCCGCCATGGCGACCGCAGCAACAACTCCTCTGAACAGATATTTTCTCATAACCGAACTTTTATACGTTTCACAATTGGGACCGGGCATCATCGGCAGGCAATCACCTGCCCCAGCCCTCCCGGTCGAGTGTACGGTAGTTTATCGCCTCGGCCAGATGCGCCGCACCGATCTCAGCGGCTCCGTCAAGGTCGGCGATCGTACGTGCGACCTTTATTATGCGGTCATAGGCCCGTGCCGACAGATTGAGGCTGTTCATGGCCCGTTCGAGCAACGACCGCGAAGCGGCGTCCAGACGGCAATACTCCCGCAGCATCTTCGAATTCATCATGGCATTGGTATGTATGCCCGTACCGCGGAACCGCACCGCCTGCACCTCCCGTGCCCTGACGACACGTTCGCGTATCACGGCACTCGTCTCCTCGGGTTTGTCCGACGCCATTTCGGAGATGGGGACGGGCGTAACCTCGATATGCAGGTCTATGCGGTCGAGAAGCGGACCCGAGATCCGCGACATATAGCGATGCACCGTTCCCGGAGAGCATGTGCACTCCTTGGTGGGGTGATTGTAGTAGCCGCAGGGACATGGGTTCATAGCCGCAACCAGCGTGAAATTCGCCGGATATTCGACCGTGTAGCGCGCACGCGACACCGTAATGCGCCTGTCTTCCAGAGGTTGCCTCAATACCTCAAGTACGCTGCGCCCGAACTCAGGCAACTCGTCGAGAAAGAGTATTCCGTTATGAGCCAGCGACACTTCGCCCGGCTGCGGCGACTGGCCGCCTCCTATCAGTGCCACGGGCGATGTCATATGGTGGGGCGCGCGGAACGGCCTGCGGGTTAGCAGCCCCGATGCAGCACCGAGTTTTCCGGCCACCGAGTGTATCTTCGTGCTTTCGAGAGCCTCGTCGAGAGTCATCGGAGGCAGAATCGTCGGCAACCTGCGGGCAAGCATGGTCTTGCCCGAACCCGGAGCCCCGACCATTATCACGTTGTGTCCGCCCGCGGCAGCTATCTCCAGCGCACGCTTGACGTTAGACTGTCCGCGCACGTCTGAAAAATCCTCGGCATAACGGTTGAGCAACTCATGTTGACCTGCGACGGCGATGTCGTGAGGCGCGGGCCGCAGCTCCTTCTCCCCGTTGAGATAGGCCGCCACCTCGGCAAGGCTTCCGACACCTATAACGTCCAGGCCGTCGACCACGGCCGCTTCGGGCACATTGGCCAGCGGCACCACTAAACGTTCCAGCCCTTCGGCCCGGGCGCGCACGGCCATGGGAAGAATACCACGGCAAGCCTTGACGCTGCCGTCGAGCGACAACTCGCCGGCAAACATCGTCGACCCCAATTTATCGTCCGAAACCTGTGACGTAGCTCCAAGAATACCTACGGCTATCGGCAGGTCGAATGCCGCACCCTCCTTGCGAAGGTCGGCCGGAGCGAGGTTTACCACCACCTTCCGGGCGGTCATGCGCAGACCCGAATTCTCGAAAGCCGAACGTATGCGCTGCTCGCTCTCCTTGACGGCATTGTCGGGAAGCCCGACAAGAAAGAGACCCAGACCTCCGCCCGCGACATTTACCTCGACGGCAACTTTCACCGCGTCGATTCCCACTATCGCTCCGGCATAGGTTCTTACAAACATGGCTCACTCTCTTTTAGTGCCGGCACCATACATCAGAACGGTGCCTCGTCTATGGGCGGGCGGGCATCGATGTCCCCGAACTCGGTATTGGCCATCGTACCGAGGGTATTGCCGCCCGTAACACCCTCGCTGGCATAGTCTTCATACTGCTGCGGAGCGCCGCCCAACGGAATGTCGGCCGTATCTATGTCGGCGAAGCGCGCCTGATCCTTCAGGAATCGCAGGTTCACGTCCGTAACGGCACCGTTACGGTGCTTGGCCAATATGATCTCGGCCATGCCCGCCGTCGGCTGGCCGTCCTCGGTCTGCGTGAAGCCGTAATACTCCGGACGGTGAATGAATGCCACAATGTCGGCGTCCTGCTCGATGGCTCCCGACTCGCGGAGGTCCGACAACTGCGGCCGCTTCGAGCCGCCGCGCGCCTCGGCGCTTCGGTTGAGCTGCGACAGGGCTATGATCGGCACGTTCAGTTCCTTGGCTATGGCCTTGAGCGTTCGCGAGATGAAGGCCACCTCCTGTTCGCGGTTACCCTTCGAATCCTGGGTTCCGGTCATCAGCTGGAGGTAGTCTATGATTATGATCTTTATGTCATTGTGCATCTTCAGACGGCGGGCCTTCGAGCGGAACTCGAATACCGACAGGGCCGGCGTGTCGTCTATGTAAAGCGGGGCCTTGCCCAGCGGCTTAACCTTGGTTTCGAGATGGCGCCACTGCTCCGGAGTCAGACGGCCGCTTCGTATGTCGGTGCTGCTCAACCCGGTCTCGGCCACCACCAGACGCATCATCAGCTGCGTCGCCGACATCTCGAGCGAGAAGAAGGCCACACCCGTATCATGCTCGACAGCCATGTTGCGGGCCATCGACAGCACGAATGCCGTCTTACCCATCGAAGGACGGGCCGCAACGATTATAAGGTCAGAGGGTTGCCAGCCGAGCGTTATGCGGTCGAGCGACATGAAGCCCGACGGCACGCCGTTGAAGGCTCCGGCACTCTTGCTCGCCTCCTCGATCTGACGGATCGTATGTTTCAGCACGTCCTCGGCCGACATGACGGCACGCTTGACATGGCCTTCCGCCACGTTGAATATCTCGCTCTCGGCAAACCCGATGAGATCCGTGACGTCGGTGTCGTCATCATACGAACGCCTCTGTATCTCCGTTGCCGAGCGGATCAGTTCCCGCTGAACATATTTCTGGGCTACGATCTTGGCGTGAAACTCGACGTTGGCCGCCGAACCGACCTTCTGCGTCAGCTGGGCCAGATATGCGGCACCACCGACCTTGGTCAGCTGTTTCTTCGCCTTGAGTTTCTCCGTTACCGTGAAGAGGTCTATGGGTTTGAGGTCTGCCGACAGCTCCTCGATAGCCCTGTATATGAGACGGTGCTCCTCCGTATAGAAAGCATCGGCCACGAGGTACTCCTGAACGGCGATTATGCTGTCACGTTCGAGCATCAACGCTCCCAGCACGGCCTCTTCGAGCTCGACGGCCTGCGGCGGCACATTGCCGGCAAGGTCAGCCATCGATTCGAAGGCTTCGCGGTTGCGTTGCGACGGTTTGAAATCTTTTGCCATTTGCCATATATTTTCCAAAAGCAAAATTACGAAATATATCTTAATGCGCAAACCGCCATACGGCGGTTTATGTCGAAAAGAGTGTTCACAACACGGCACACGCAGGCCGTGCGCTTACCGCGCCGGTCCTGTTTGTCGATAACTCGATGGTATCTTTATCTGTCGAGATAGAATTCGTTCCGCGAGACGGCAAGCGTCGCCACGCTCAACCGTACGTCGCCCACTTCACGCAATATCGCCTCGCCGCACGACACGACCGTGGCTCCGGTCGTGAATACATCGTCAACGACAAGCACATGGCGATCGCGCAGCGCTTCGGGGCGGCGCACCGCAAAGACGCCCTCGACATTGTCCCAGCGCGATGCGCTGTCGCCGCGGGTCTGGCTCGGGTTGTTGACGCGGCGGACCACACTGCGGCGGTCGACCTTCACGCCCAATACCGAGGCGATGCCTTCGGCTATGTATTCCGACTGGTTGTACCCGCGCCTGAGCCTTTTGAGCAGGTGCAGCGGTACGGGAACCACGACATCGACATCGTCGTAAAGCCCGCTCCGTTTGAGCGCATGGCCGTACCATACGCCCATCTCGCGTGCATAGCGCCATTGCCCGTGATACTTGAACTTGTGTATCAGCCTGCGCCACTCTCCATTGTTGACAAAATAGAGGAAAGCCGAAGCCCGTACGACCGGCAGCAGAGCTGACAGGCGTTCGGTCATGGGATTTGCCGCCTCGTCACAGAAGCCCGTAAGAGGGGCGTTGAACCGGCATGCCGTACAGATGAAGTGCTCGCCTTCGCACAGATCGCCGCCGCACACCGGACACTCAGCCGGAAAGAGGAGCGACCGAATGTCGTTCAATATCCTACGAAGCGTCGACATTGCATATAACTGTAAGTTTACGGTATTCCGGACGGCACATCATCGAATCGAGCGCAGCACGCAGGAGTTCCCTTGCCCGCGACATCGAGGCACCGCTCTCGATCTTGAGCAGGATCTCGGCGATGGATTCGTTGCGCACGCGGTCGACCGGAGGCGTATTGGGCCCGAACACCCTGTTCGAGAAGCGGCGGCGCAGCAGATCTGCCAACTCCGTTGCGGCACGTCGCAGCACTTCGGCCTCGCCATGGCGCAGCGTCAGCACCACCAGCCGCGCATATGGCGGATAGAAAAACGTGCGGCGTTCGGCGAGTTGCGAGCGGGCCATGCTCTCGTAATCGCCCGAGACAACCCATCGCAGCACCGGGTTCTCGGGTTCGGAGGTCTGAATGACGACCTCGCCGCGCACATCGCGGCGGCCGCCGCGCCCGGCGAACTGCATCATGGTCTGAAAGGCCCGTTCCGAGGCGCGGAAATCGGGAGCATTGAGCAGGTTGTCGGCATTGAGCACTCCCACGAGCGTCACGCGCGAAAAGTCGAACCCTTTGGTTATTATCTGCGTGCCGACCATTATGTCGTACTCCCCGCGTTCGAAGGCCCCGACTATGCGGTTGCAGGCGCTCTCCGACGGCATTGCGTCACGGTCGAGCCGCACGACACGCGCCGACGGGAAGAGCGACGCTATCTCCTGTTCGACCTTCTCCGTACCGAAGCCCATGGGCTGCACCTCGGCCGTACGGCACGACGGGCAGCGGCGCGGCATCGGTTCGGCATGGCCGCAGTAGTGACACACCAGACGGCCGCCCGAATGGAGTGTCAGGGCGACGTTGCAATGCGGACAGCGGGCCGTCCAACCGCACTGCGTACACGAGACATAGGGCGAGTACCCGCGCCTGTTCTGGAACAGCAGCACCTGCTCGCCGCAGTCGAGCCGCTCGCCTATCTTGTCGAGAAGCACCCGGTTGAAATGGGCATGGCGTTCGCCGCGCTTGACGGCACGCAGGGTGTCGGAGACGATTATCGACGGAGGCAGCGCCCCGCCGTAACGTTCGGTCAGCGACACAAGCCCGAACTTGCCCGTAGAGGCATGTGCATAACTTTCGAGCGAGGGGGTGGCGCTTCCGAGCAACGTATGGCCGCGGTGGAGGCTCGAAAGCATGATGGCGGCATCGCGCGCATGGTAACGCGGGGCAGGCTCGGTCTGCTTGTAGCTCAAATCGTGCTCCTCGTCGACCACGACAAGCCCCAGGTGCGCAAACGGCAGGAAGAGCGCCGAGCGCGTGCCTATGACCAGCGAACCACCCTCAGAACGCCCCATACGCATGTATGTCTCCGTACGCCGGCGGTCCGACAACTTCGAGTGGTAGGGGAAAACCCGCTCCCCGAAGACCTCCTCGACACGCGACACCAGCTGCGACGACATCGCTATCTCCGGCACGAGATAGAGTACGTCGCGCCCGGCAACCAGTTCACGCACAGCCAGGTGCATGTATATCTCCGTCTTTCCCGACCCGGTGACACCGCGCAAGAGCACCGTATGCCTGCCGGCAAACTGTTCCGATATGCTTTCGAAGGCGGCCGTCTGCGCCGGCGTCAGCTCCGGCAGGACGAAAGCGCTGTCCGAAACTGCCGGGCCGTCGGCTTCACGCTCCTCGACCGCAACGAAACCCTTGCGGCGCAACGCCGCGAGAGCCGCCGCATCGCATTCGCTGCGTCTGAGTTCGCCCCTTTCGGCCAGCGACCGCAAAAGCCCGTACTGCTTCGGGGCACGGCGTTCGAGCCGTGCCATGGTATCGGCATCGGGCGTACATGCCGCTACGACGAAACCTACGGTGCGCGGGCGGAACTCGTCGCGCATGAACTCCTCCTCGTCGCCGCCACGGGGTTTGACCATGGCCGGCAGGGCCATGCGCATGACCTCGCCGAGCGTACACATGTAGTAGTCGGCAATCCACTCCCAGAAACGCATCTGCAGCGGAGTGAGCAACGGACGGTCGTAAAGCCTGCGGCCCACTGACTTCACCCGCTTCACGTCGGGACGGCGGTCGTGCAGGCGCCATACGATTCCGGTATATACGGCCTTGGCGCCGAACTGTACGGCCACGGCATCGCCTTCGCCCAACCCGGCACCGTCGGGTACGGCAAACGTATAGAGCGGCTGGAACAGCGGAAGTACTATGTCGGCATATCTCTCCACGAAAACAAAGGTATGAATAATCCGTGAAAAACGCTTCGCGGCGTCCCGGTTTTTCGCTCCGGCAGCCAATGCCGCAACGGCGTTCGTTTAGCATTGCAGCGGTTATGTTATCACCCGCCGGGTGTTGGTTGAATAAATTTCATCGGCAGCGGCGTCTTGCCTATTTTTGTCATCGGCAGAAACAGCGGCTGCGGCCGCACGTAAACAGAGAAAGAGATGAGAAAGATCACAGGAAAGAGTTATGCGGCTCCCGACATCAGACTGTTCGGGATACGTATCGAGAGAGGATTTGCCGCCAGCCAACCCTACCCGGGAGGCGGGGCCGAACCGTTCGACCAGATATCGGCCGGCAACGACGACTTCAGTTACTGACACAAAACGGAGCACAATGAAACACCAATACATCATAGCAGGGATATTCGCCGCGGCGGCCATGGCCGGCTGCGCCGAATCGGAGCAGGGAACCGACCTGCAGAAGGGAAAGACGGCCGTCTCGCTGGAGGCCTGCAGCGAACACTTCGACAACGGCACGCGTGCCACCATCGACGACGGTTACGAACAGGGAATGTACAGCGGCAGATGGGAGGAAGAGGACCGCATGTCGGTTCTCGCCTCGCTCGACGGAGCCGAAGAGCATGTCGTACTGCAATACGACGCCGGGAGCGGTCGTTTCAAAGGAGAGATGACCTCCGGCGTCGGGTTGCGTACGTATCGGGCCGTATATCCGGCAACGGACGACATCGGTGCAGTGCCCTTCGGGCGCGAACGCACGCAAAGCGGCAATGACTTCAACAGCACATACGACATAATGATGTCGCCCGCCATTACGGCCGAGAATGCCGAAGCCGGCAAACTTTCCGACGGCAGCGACGCAGTTTTCGACCTGAGACATCTCACTTCGATCGTGGCGGCACGCTTCACGACCACCACCGATGTAGCCACAGAGAATGTCAAGGCCATAATCATGACTGCCGACAGGGAGATCTCGGCCACATCACTCCTGCTCGACGGTGAGCTGCTCGAAGGGACTCTCGCACAGGAGGGCGCATCGAAATACATAGCCGTGCGTTTCGACGGGACGACACCGGTTACGGCCGCCGAGGCCCGGGCCTTCTTCAACATGCCCGCCGGGGAGTACGGCAGCGTCACCTTCGACATCATTACGGACAACCACCGTGCAAGTTTCACTGCAGACCGCACGGGCAAGGCTCTGGAGGCCGGCACGCTCTATTACATTAACCGCGAAATCGGCGACTGGGAAACTGCGGCGGCACCTTCAGCTACATGGGAAGGCAACGAAGAGTTTGCCCCGATGGAGATAGAGTCCGACATGGAGGGCAAATGCACGCTCAACCTTTCGGTTCCGTCGGGCATACGCAGCATGAACATATCCATTGCGTCGAACGTACTGACCCCCGAAGTGCTGGAGTCGGTAGGTCTCTCGACCGAGATGGACATAATCGACAACGCCGCCCATGCCTCGATGCTGGGACAGTTCGGCCTTCCGACCGGTGACGCACTTTTCAATGCCACGGCTCCGGTATTCGACGTCGGGAAGCTGGTACCGCTCATACTGGTGCTCAACCCCACGGAATCGGGCGACCACATCTTCGGTTTCACGGTCGAGGACAATGCCGGCCGCACATTCTACAAGGAGATGACCTTCCACTACACCTCCGAGACGTCATACGCAATTACATACAACGGCGATGCCGACCTGTGGTTCAACACAGCCACCCTAACAGTTTCGGGTACGGACAACGCCTCGAACATCGCCGTCGAATACAAGCGCTCGGCCGATACAGAATGGCAGCAGGCCGAGCCGGCCGGCGACGGCATCTACCGCATCGCCCCGAAATGGGAGAGCGTTGCGGCCGAAGGCACGACGCTCGGATACAACATTCTCACAACCGGTACGGGCGTATTCCTCGGCAACGGCTACGACTACCGCCTCACCGTCGACGGCGCGACCGTCGCATCGGGCAGTTTCGAAGCCGGAGGCAGCAGTTCGGCCATACCCAACGCCTCGATGGACGCCTGGACCAAGGCTACGGTAACAGGAGGTTTCTTCACAAGCGCCGAAGTGGCATACCCCAACGCCGGCAGCAGCGACATGTTCTGGGCCAACGGCAACAACAAACAGTCCGATGCTCTCTGTTCGGAGGACAACTCCGTCGCAGGGCACAACGGCGCGGCATGCGCCAAACTCATGGGCGAGGCCGTAATCGGAAACATCTTCGCGCCGGGCAATCTCTTTACCGGAACGATGGAGTTCGGAACAGGGTTCGCCGACATGTTCGGATACGCTTCGTTCGGTCAGAAACACACCTACGCAGGCCGCCCGTCGGCAATGAAAGTCCGTGTCAAGGCCACGATAACCCCGATGACCAATATCGGCAGCAACGACCCCGACGCCGCGTTGCACATCAAGGGCGAAACACCCGATCACGCGCGCATATTCGTCTGCATAACCGACTGGAGCGACCGTCACAGGGTCAAATCCGGCGCATCGATGGACGTCTCGACATTCTGGGATCCGGCCAAGGCCTCGACCCTCGCCGAAGGAGCGATCATAGGCTATGGCTCGGAGTACATAACCGCATCGACAGAGGCCGGTGCCAACGGGGCCGATGCCGACGGCTGGGTGGAGATGACCATACCCATACGTTATTACGACACGCAGGCTGCCATGCCTGCAGCCGACCGCTACTCGATCGTGGTATCGGTCTCGGCAAGCGCCTACGGCGACTACCTTACCGGCAGCACCGACAACATAGTATACATCGAGGACTTCTCATGGGTCTACTGATCCGCCGACGCGGAAATACGCGAGGGGAGACTTGCACAAGTCTCCCCTCGCGTATTGTATGCCCCAACGGCCGGCGTCACACCTTGTTCAGGGCGTCGAAACCCTTGCCATAGACGCCCATCACCGAGCCTACGGATATGAAGGCGTGGGGATCGACCGTCTTTACGATCTTCAGGATCATCGACGTGTCGCGCTTGCGGCACACCACCATGACGATCTTCGACGGCTCCTTCGAATACCAGCCCTGCGCATCGATGACCGTAGCACCGCGGTTGGCCTGATAGAGCATGGCGTCGGCCATGGCCTTGTAGTCGTGCGTGACTATGAAGATCTGGCTCGACTGCTGGTTGCCGGCCATTATCATGTCGACCGTATAGCTAAATACCGCCATGAAGACATAACCGTATATCACGCCGTCGATACCCAGGTCGCTGACCAGCAATGCCGAAGCTATGATGAAGAAGTCCGACGACATCACGATCTTGCCGTAGCTGATGGCCCGGTACTTGTTGATGATCATGGCCACTATATCGGTACCTCCCGTTGATCCGCCCTGCTGGAAACACAAGGCCACGCCGATACCGGCCAGCAGACCTCCGAGAATGGTCGACAGCAGACGGTTTTCGAGATGGAAAATATCAACGCCGCCCGGCATTACCTTTTGCAGCAACGACATGAAGATGGACATCATGACGATACAGTAGATGGTCTTGATACCGAAACGCCAGCCAACGATGAACCCTGCCACGAGCAGCAGTATTGCATTGACAATGAAAACAATCGCGCCGACAGGCAGTACCCCGCCGATGGCATAGTAGACAATCAGGCTCAAACCTCCGGCACCTCCGCCCATACAGTGCGACGGCAGAATGCAGGCTATCCAGCCGAACGAATAGAGCAACATGCCCAAAGCCATCAGAAAATACTCCTTGATTCCCGTAAGAATATCAGAGCCTGTCAATGTTCTCATAAGTCACGAATCCGTTTTTTACAAAGATATAAATTTTTCGCCTTGATATGCACCCGTTTCCAGCAATCTTTTTTCAAGACGGGCCAACAGCGTCTCGTTGCGTATCAAACCCCAGTTGCGGCCGTAATGGTAGCGCGGCGGGGCTTCGCTCGCAAAACGTTCCACAACGATATCGGGACGCAGGCGGCGAAGGATCTCGATGAAGAGGTCGATATACTCGTCCACCTCCCAGAAACGGAACCGCGACGGGTCGGCATCATACTCCGCGGCCATGGCCGTTCCGGCAAAGACCTGCAGCTGGTGGAACTTGATTGTTGTGAGCGGCAGCGAATTGATCACATCGGTCTGCGCCACGAGGTCGGCATCGCTCTGGCCCGGCAATCCGAGAATGAAATGCGCCCCGACATGCAGCCCGCGCTGCACCGTCATCTCTACGGCCCGACGGGCCGTGGCGAAGTCATGCCCGCGGTTGACGGCACGCAGCGTCGCGTCGTCCGTCGACTCGATACCGTACTCTATGGCCACGTACTTGTCGCGCGCAAGCGAGGCGAAGAGGTCAAGTTTCTCTTCATCGACACAATCGGGACGCGTACCGACCACCACACCCGTCACAAGCGGGTGCGACAGGGCCTCGTCATAGAGTTCACGCAACCGCTCAACCGGAGCATAGGTATTCGAATAGGACTGGAAATAGGCCAGATAACGTTCGGCCGTACGGTAACGGCGGCGGTGGAACTCTATTCCCTCGTCGATCTGCTGCGTCACGCTTTTGGCAGGCTGGCAATACGACGGTGTGAAGGCCCCGTTGTTGCAGAAGGTGCAGCCCCCCGTTCCGACCGTACCGTCGCGGTTGGGGCAGGTGAAACCGGCATTTACGGCAACCTTCTGCACGCGGCCGCCGAACGTGCGGCGGAAATAGCCTGCATAGCTGTTGAACGGGCGCGTGTCGCCCCATGGATATATCCTCGTCTCCGACATCTCTCAAAAGAAGCGGGGAGGCCGTCGTTACGTCCGGTTCTCCCCGCAAGTCAAACTGATATTACAGATCCCAGTCCGAAGGCGAATAGGTATCCTTCGGGGCATTGGGCACATTGGGGAAGTACGTGAATCCGGTCAGTTTCTCAAGTTCCGATATGGATATCATGTCCTGCGACGATACGGACGAGAACTTCGGAGCCTTGTGGCACTTCACGAATGCCACGCACTGCAGTTCGCTCGCCGAGCAGTCGCGGACGTTCTTGCCGCTACGGCCGCTCTTCGTGCGCAGCAGGGCATAGTAGAACATCGTCGGGCACGATACGTCGTCGCGGCCGCCGAACTCTATTTTCGACGGACTGGCCGTATTGCCGCGCTTGTCGGTGTACTTGTCGAAATAGCAGCCGATGACCATGTAGAGCGTATCGGCGCAGACAAGCCCGTCGACATGATCCTCGAGGTTGTTCCATGCTCCGCCGCCGGTATTGAACGAACTGTCGTTCTGCGGGGCTATGTTCGAATAGTAAAATACCTGTCGGTTTGTTGCGGACGACGATGTACGTTCGGCAGAACCGAGCATGTGGCCCTTGTTGCAGCCGCCGCCGGTCGACTTGCTGTAATACTGTATGCCGGACGGTATCTTCGGGTCGGCCTTGTAGGCATCGGTACGGCCGGCACTTCCTTCGTAAAGGTCGCGGTGGCGCGGAGCGGCGACCCATACCGGGCAGTGATGCTCGGCACTGAAGCATACGGTAAAGTTACGGGCCGATCCGCTGTACTGGGCATTCTTCTCGGGTCCGTCGCAGAGATGGTGCGCATAGTAGAGGGTGGCGTCGTTGTCATCGATGCCGTTGCCGTCGGCATCGTACTCGACCGGCAGCTCGGCCCAACCCGTACGGTAGACGTTGCCCTCACTCGTACCGCCTTCTGACAATGTAGTGAACTCCGTAAGTTTGCCCTTGTAGGTCGCACCGCCGACGATGGCATATGCCTCGACGAAATAGGTGGTCGCTGACTTCAGGTCGCTGACCGCAGCGCTCATCTCACCGGCCACGGCCTCGGTCTTGAACGTCGTCGGAGAGGTCTCGCCAGTGGCCGTATACGAGAATCCGGCTTCGGTTATGGTCTTGTCGCCGTCGTACGTCAATGTCGCCGTAAACGTAGCGCCCGACGTTGTCACGTCGGTAACCGTCGTGGCCGTCAGCGACGGACGAGGATCCTCGGGATCGACACCCACGGGAAGCTGCGTAACCGACACCCTTGCGATATCGGCATCGGGATAGAGCAGCAGTATGTCGCCGCTGCGCTCGGCGCCGGTGGCATTGGCCGTCACACCGAAGCGCACCACCCCGGCCGCAGACGTATCCGTATCGACTATCCAGTCGGTCTCGGCAAAAGCCTCGACACTTGCACCTTCGGTCGCACCTTTGAGCGTATACCGTATTTCGAGGCCTTCGGCGGCCTCGGCGGCAACGGTAAAAGCCGCATTTTCGGGTCCGGTCACCTCGATGACCACGTTCCCATCGGTCTTCTTCTCGCACGACAGCAGAAGAAGCGCTGCCGCACACATTGTCAAAAATCTTTTCATCTAATTTCCAAAAGTTTTAGGCAAGTAGCATTAAGTTCACTCCCTGTTTTTACTGTCAATCCATATCGTCACCGGGCCGTCGTTCACAAGCGACACCTGCATGTCGGCGCCGAACACTCCCGTAGCCACATGCCGCCCCGACAGCTCCCCGACGCGGCGGACAAAGGCTTCGTACAGCGGACGCGACACCTCCTCATGCGCCGAACGTATGTACGACGGGCGGTTGCCCTTGCGCGTAGAGGCATGGAGCGTGAACTGGCTTACAACAGCGACATCGCCGCCGGCCTGCTGCACGTCGAGATTCATCACCCCGGCCTCGTCGTCAAAGATACGGAGATGCAGGAGTTTGTTGCAGAGCCATTCGATATCCTCCTCACCGTCGGCATTCTCGATGCCCACGAATACAAGCAGTCCCCGCCCTATCGACGAATGAACCCGTCCTCCGATCTCGACCGAAGCACGGGCAACCCTCTGTATAAGCAGTCTCATAATCCCTCGGCCGTCTGTTCGAAATATCTCCACAAGTTATCGCCGGCGGGCACCGGAGCCACTATGCGCACGGGCTCCTTCTTCACCGGGTGGACAAACTCCACGCAGCGCGAATGCAACGATATGCCGCCGTCGGGGTTGGAGCGTTTGGCTCCATACTTGAGGTCCCCCTTGATCGGGCAGCCTATCTTGGCCAGCTGTGCGCGTATCTGATGGTGGCGGCCCGTCAGCAGTTCCACCTCGACCAGCGTATAACGGTCGCTGCGGCACAGCATGCGGTAACGCAACCGCGCCTCCTTGGCATCGCCCTTTGGCGACGAGTAGACATGCGAACGGTTCGTGCGGCCATCACGCAGCAGCCAATGGCGCAACTCCCCCTCTTCGGGCGAAGGCGAGGCCTCGGTCACGGCCCAGTATGTTTTCGTTATCTCGCCGCGGCGCAGCATCTCGTTGAGCCGCGTCAGCGCCTTCGACGTCTTGGCGAACAGCACGGCCCCGCTCACAGGGCGGTCGATGCGGTGCACGACTCCCAGAAAGACATTGCCGGCCTTGCCGTCGCGCCGTTTCAAAAATTCCTTGATCTCGTTTTCAAGGGCACTCTCGCCCGAAGGGTCGGGCTGAACCAGATCTCCGGCGAGTTTGTTTACAACCATAATGTGGTTGTCCTCGTAAAGTATCGCTTCCTGAACGAACATCGTCAATCGAGAATGAATGTAAAGGGCAACAGATCCGAAGCCTTGCTCACAACCGAGGCAGTCGACCCTCCGTACATGATCACACGCATGGCAGAGCCCTGACGGCGCTCGACATCGACCATAACCTGACGGCACTGGCCGCAGGGATAGCATTCGCGCTCCGACGGGTCGGAAGCGATGGCCAGAGTCTCGATCGGGTCATCGGGATAGTTTGTCTGTATATAGAACATGAGCGACCGCTCGGCGCACAATCCGGCGGGATAGACCTCGCTTTCGAAATTGCCCGCATGCAGCACCATGCCGCTGCGAAGGCGTGCGGCCGCCCCGACCTTGAAACGGGAATATGGGGCATGGGCCTTTTCCACGGCCTTCAAAGCCTCCTCGACGAGCGAACGATCCGCCGCCGGCATCTCGTCAAGCGAAGCGTAATGTCTGTAATCGATCTCCAATCTCTTTTCCATATCTCAAGTTTTTACGGGTAAAGTAAACAAAAATAAATATTTTATTGCAAAAATCCAAATACCGGACCGCATGCAGTCGCTCTTTTTGCCGGCAGATGCCCGCTATTGGAGAATTATTTAGTACTTTTGCACAAACATTTTGCGACAATGGCGAGAAAAAGAGGCAGCTACCCCACGATCGAGGGGCTTGAAATCACGACGCTCGCGGCCGAAGGCAAGGCCATGGGACGTTGGAACGACATGGTGGTATTCGTACCGATGACCGTACCGGGCGATGTGGTCGATGTGCAGATACGGCGCAAACGCCGCCGTTTCATGGAGGGTTCGGTCATACGCTACGTCAAGCGCTCACCCATGCGCGTCGAACCGTTCTGCGAACATTTCGGCGTATGCGGCGGCTGCAAATGGCAGAACCTGCCGTACGACGAACAGCTGCGCTTCAAGACCGAACAGGTGCGCGACCAGTTGACACGCATAGGCAAGATCGCCCTGCCCGAGATAGCACCGTGCCTCGGATCGGCCCGCACGCAGTTCTACCGCAACAAGCTCGAATTCACCTTCGCCGACCGCCGCTGGCTCACCTACGACGAGATTGCCGCAGGCGGCGACATCGAACAGCGCCCGGCCCTTGGATTCCACATACCCGACATGTTCGACAAGATACTCGACATCAACCGCTGCTGGCTGCAGCCCGACCCGTCGAACGCCATACGCGACGAGGTGAAACGCTTCTGCATGGCTGAAGGCTACACGTTCCACAACGCACGCGAGCACGAGGGACTGATGCGCGGCATCATCATACGCACCGCCTCGACCGGCGAGACGATGGTCATCGTGGTATTCAACGAGGAGGACCGCCCGCGCATCGACGCGCTGATGGAGCACCTGCGCACATCGTTCCCCGAGATCACGTCGCTCTTCTACGTGGTCAACACCAAATGGAACGACTCGCTCACCGACCAGACGCCCGTACTCTACGCCGGCAAGGACCATATCGTCGAGAGCATGGAGGGTCTGCAGTTCAAGGTAGGGCCCAAATCGTTCTACCAGACCAACTCCGGCCAGGCCTACGAGCTCTACAAGGTTGCGCGGCAGTTTGCCGACCTGCGTCCCGACGACACGCTCTACGACCTCTACACCGGCACGGGCACCATAGCCAACTTCTGCGCCCGCAGCTGCCGCAAGGTGGTGGGCATCGAGTACGTCCCCGAGGCCATCGAGGACGCCAGGGTCAATTCGCGCATAAACGGCATCGGCAACACATCGTTCTACGCCGGCGACATGAAGAAGGTTCTCGACGACGACTTCATCGCCCGCAACGGTCGTCCCGACGTGATCATACTCGACCCGCCGCGCGCCGGAGTCGACGAACCCGTAATCGAGGTCATACTCCGGGCCGCACCCGAACGCATAGTCTACGTAAGCTGCAATCCGGCAACGCAGGCACGCGACCTGGCTCTGCTCGACGCGCAATACGAGGTGAAGGCAGTGCAGCCGGTGGACATGTTTCCCCATACGCACCACGTCGAGAATGTCGTAAAACTGGTGAAAAGGCAATAATCACGGCGCCTGCGGCGTTATTGTTGCAACAGTACAACCCCAAAAACACTTGAAACCATGAAACGTTTGTTAATCCTCGCCGCAGTGATCGCAATGGCATTGCCGGTCGCCGCACAGACTACCGAGACATACCCCAGTTATATCGAAGTCACCGGATATGCGGAAAAGAAGGTCCTGCCCGACGAATTCCTTCTGGGGATAACCATAACCGAGAAAGAATCCAAAGGCAAGATCTCGGTCGAGCAGCAGCAGGCCGCCATGGTCGCCGCCCTGAATGGGCTCGGCATCGATGTCGACAAACAGCTGCAGGTATCCGACATGACAAGTATCTTCTACAAGAAGAACAACTCGCTGGCCACGGCCGAATACCAGCTCAAGCTCACCGGCGCCGAAACCGTCGGCAAGGTGTATGCGGCGCTCGACGAGGCCGGCATATCAAACATAGCGCTGCTGCGAACCTCCTATTCGAAATATGACGAGCTGAAGGCGCAGTTGCGCAACGAGGCCATTGTCAACGCAAAAAACCGCGCACAGGCACTGGCCGAAGCTATCGGACAGGGTATCGGCGACTGCTTCTACATCAACGACTGGGAGCGTACGGCCGCCAACGATGCCGCGGTGGTAACCTACGGCATGGCACGCAGCATGAAGGCCGCCGACCAGGAGAGCAGTACGCCTCTCGAGTTCAAGAAGATCACCGTATCGTACAGCGTAAATGCCAAGTTCGTACTGCGCGGCACAAAGGGCCGGCTCGTTGTCTACTGACGACCTACCGGCAGATGTTACCATACAAGGGCGAAAATTCAGGTTTTCGCCTTTTTTATTTATATTTGTAAACTTAAAAAACGAACATACACATGAATATCGCAAGATTCGTATTCAACCCCATACAGGAGAACACCTATGTCGTATGGGACTCGACGGGCGAATGCGCCGTCATCGACGCCGGCAACCTCTCGGCCCGCGAGGACAACGCCCTCGTCAATTTCATCACCGAACACAAGCTGCGCCCGGTGCTGGCACTCAACACCCACGGGCATTTCGACCATATAGCGGGCGTGGAGTTCCTGCGCACGACCTACGACATACCGTTCGCCATGTCGGGCAAGGACGCATTCCTGCTCGGAGCGGCCGCTTCGAGCGCCCGCATGTACGGCGTCGAGGTGCGCGAGGCTCCCGCGAAAATAGACCGCGACCTCGACTCGCTGACCGAAACAGGATTCGGCGACACCCGTTTCGAAATAATAGCCACACCGGGCCATACGCCCGGACACGTATCGTTCTACGAGCCGCAGTCGAAGACGCTCTTCACGGGTGACACACTCTTTCGCGAAAGCATCGGCCGCACCGACCTCCCGGGAGGCGACTACTCGTGGATCATGCGGTCGATCATCGAGAAGATCCTGCCGCTCGGCGACGAGACGAAGGTATATCCAGGTCACGGCGACCAGACCACCATCGGGCACGAGTCGCTCTACAACCCCTTCATCGTCGAGGTCCTCAACAACGAGGTAAACTACCGGGGCTGACAAAAAATTTTCGGGGCGACGGGTCGGTATCGTCGCCCTTCACGTCTTAATATACGGAGTTATGCGAATAGATGTTATTTCATCGGTACCCGACCTGCTCGTCTCGCCCCTGAGCGAGTCGATACTCAAGCGCGCCCAGGAGAAGGGGCTCGTCGAGATCGTGGTACACAACCTGCACGACTACGCACACGACCGCAGGCACACCACCGACGACTATCCGTTCGGAGGGGAGGCCGGCATGGTCATGAAGTGCGAACCGGTGTTCGAACTTGTCGAGAAGCTGCAGTCCGAACGCCACTACGACGAAGTGATATTCGTCTCGCCCGACGGCATGCGATACGACCAGCACGAGGCAAACCGCCTCTCGACGCTCGAGAACATCATCATACTCTGCGGGCACTACAAAGGCATTGATTTCCGCATACGCGAGCATCTCATAACGCGCGAGATCTCCATCGGCGACTACGTCCTCACGGGCGGGGAGCTGGCCGCGGCAATCATCACCGATTCGGTCGTGAGACTGATACCCGGCGCCATCGGCGACGAGGAGTCGGCCCTCACGGACTGCTTCCAGGACAACCTGCTGGCACCGCCGATCTACACGCGGCCGGCAGAGTTCCGCGGCTGGAGGGTCCCGGACGTACTGCTCTCGGGCAACTTCGCCGAGATCGAAAAATGGAAAGAGGAACAGGCCTGGCGGCGCACCGAGGAGCTGCGCCCCGACCTCATAAAGGAATAGGACGGCAATGAGATACTACCTGATAGCGGGCGAACCTTCGGGAGACCTGCACGGAGCGAATCTGATGAAGGGGTTGAAACTACACGACCCCGAGGCCGTATTCCGTTTCTGGGGCGGCGACAAGATGGCCGAGGTCGGCGGCCGCGAAAACCTCGCCAAGCACTACCGCGAAGCATCGTTCTTCGGCATCGTACAGGTCGTGGCCAACCTCAGGACGGTATTGCGCCAGGTACGCGACTGCGAGCGCGATATCACGGCATTCCGTCCCGACGTCGTGATACTGATAGATTATCCCGGATTCAACATGCAGATAGCCGAATTCGCGCACAGACACGGAATCAGGGTACACTACTACATAGCTCCCAAGGTGTGGGCATGGCGCGAGTACCGCGTAAAGGCCATACGCCGTTTCGTGGACAGGCTGTTCATAATCTTCCCCTTCGAGAAGGAGTACTTCCGCAGCAAGGGCATCGAGGCAGATTTCGAAGGCAACCCGCTGATGGACGCCATCGAGGAGCGCCGTCCGACACTGCCCTCCGGCGAAGAGTTCCGCCGGCTGCACGGTCTCGACGAACGTCCCATAATAGCGCTGCTGGCCGGCAGTCGCCGCAAGGAGATAGATTCGAACCTGCCGATGATGACGGCACTGGCGGCACGGTTCCCGGAGCACCAGTTCGTCGTGGCAGGCGTCTCGTGGCTCGACCGCACGCTCTACGGACGTTACATCGACGGCACCGGCGTACGTTTCGTCTGCGACTGCACGTACGACCTGCTCAACGTCTCCGAGGCCGCGGTGGTGACATCGGGAACGGCAACACTCGAAACCGCGCTCATGGGCATACCCGAAGTGGTTGTCTACCGCACCAATATCGTTAACGTCGTGCTGCGCCCCTACGTACTGAAGATACCCTTCATATCGCTTGTGAACCTCAACCTCGGCTTCGAGGCCGTACGCGAGGTGATACAGGCTTCGGACAAGGCCGACCGCACGGAACATGAGCTGAGGCTGATAGTCGAGGGAGGCAGCGACCGCGCAAAGATGCTTGCCGACTTCGGCCGTCTGCGCGAAATAATCGGAGGAGCCGGGGCGAGCGGCCGTTTCGCCGCCCGCATGGTCGAGGACTTAAAAGAGAACGTACGATGAAGATAATCTGCATAGGACGCAATTACGCCGAACATGTCGCCGAGTTGAACGACGGAGGAGGCATACCCTCCGAGCCGCTCTTTTTCCTGAAGCCGGACACCGCCATGCTGCGCAACAACGACCCGTTCTACATTCCGGCCTTCTCGCAGCATGTCGACTACGAATGCGAGCTCATAGTGAAGATCAACCGTGTGGGCAAATACATCGAAAAGCGCTTCGCCCACCGCTACTACGACGAAGTGGGACTGGGCATAGACTTCACGGCCCGCGACCTGCAACGGCAGGCCATAGCCGGGGGATTGCCGTGGGAGGCGTCGAAATGCTTCGACCACTCGGCAGCCATATCGCCGCAGTTCGTGCCGCTGGCCGAACTCGGGAGTATCGGCAACCTCAATTTCAGGCTGGAGGTGAACGGCGAGGTACGGCAGAGCGCCAATACGTCGCAGATGATATTCAGCGTCGACGAGATCATCAGCCACGTGTCGCGTTACATGACGCTGCGCATGGGCGACCTCATCTACACGGGCACACCCCCGGGAGTCGGGCCTGTCCGTGTCGGCGACAACCTGCGTGCCACGCTCGAAGACCATACGCTGCTCGATTTCGACATAAGATAACTAACTCATAATAATTACCGGACTTATGAAAAAACTGCTGACACTGATTCTGGCGGCGACCACGCTCGCCGGTTGTTCCTCCGGGAACCGACTTGACGAGGATTTCAAGGCGCGACGCGACGCCTCCATCGACAACCGCGAACTCCTGGCTCCCGAATACGTTCCGTTCTCGCTGGGAGCCATCAAACCCGAAGGGTGGCTCAAATCATGGGCCGACATGGCCGCCGAAGGCATCACAGGCCATCTTGACGAAGTGAACGACACCTTCGGCAAAGGCTGGACCGGCGAAATATTCACCGGACGCGGCATACGCAAGAACGCTACGGGCTGGCCGCTCGAGCAGTGCGCCTACTGGCTGGACGGCGCCGTAAGACTGGCATACATCACCGACAACAAGCCTCTTGTCGAAAAGGTCAACCGCCGCATGAATATCGTTGTCGACAGCATTCTGGCCTCTCCGCGCAAGGCGTTCGTCTTCTGGACCGACGCGGCCGTCGACTCGGTAGAGGTCAAGCAGCACCGCTTCAACAACTGGGCATGCTCGCACATGGCCCGCGCACTGCTCGGGTACTATCAGGCTACGGGCAACCCGAAAATCATCGACGCACTGGTCAAAGGCTATACGAACATTCCCATACACCCCTATATCAACCAGCGCAAGGGTCACAGCGGATTTGCGCAGATCGAGCCCATGATCGAGATGTACCGCCTGACCGGCAAGGAGTCGTTCCTCGACTCGCTCCGCGCCGTCAGCCGCAATCCCCACTTCATCAGCCGCATGGAGGATCTGCACAAGAACGGCATGAAGGCCGATCACGGTGTAGCCGTATCCGAAGACTTCCGCTTCCCGGCAGAACTCTATCTGGTCACGGGAGACCGTACGCTGCTCGAGGTATCGCAGGCCGGATACGACTCGATGCGCAAGAACCACCTGCTCCCCTACGGGGCATTCTCAAGCGAGGAGCACCTGGCTGGCATCGGCTCGACCCGCCACACCGAATCGTGCAACATCACCACAGCCGAGTGGAGCTACGAGAAGATGCTCGAAATCACGGGCGAGTTGCGCTATGCCGACTACATCGAGTCGGTCTTCATCAACGGTGCATCGAACGTCTTCTCGCGCGACATGAAACTCGTATCGTACTACCAGGCGCCGAACCATGTCGAGGGAGTCTTCCCGGCAGACATTCCCCACGATCCCTATTCGCTCGTGATGGGAACCACCGAAAGCTATTACTACCGCCCGTTCGGACATGAAGTGCTCTGCTGCGCCGGCAACTGCAACCGCATAATCCCCTACTACATCATGCACATGTGGCTCGGAACGAAGGACCACGGCGTGCTGGCATCGCTCTACGGACCGTCGCGCTTCAACGGCGTGGCCGGAAAGCACGACACCCATGTCGAGATAATCGAAACCACGAACTACCCCTATGACGAGACCATAACACTCGAAGTCAATCCCGAGAAACCCGTCAGTTTCCCGCTCTACATGCGTATCCCGCAGTGGTGCGAAGAGTATGACGTCAATGCGGGCGAGAATGCCGAGATCGTACGCGAGGGCAACCTGCTGCGCATAGACCGCAAGTGGAAACAGGGCGACAAGGTGACGCTTACGCTCAACATGGAGATCCGTGTAGTCGAAGGCAACGAGACATCGTTCCCGCAGACGCCGCACTTCCGCAACAACCGTCCCATCGCCAAACGTACCGACATAAACGCCCCGTACGCATGCGTATATTACGGGCCGCTGCTCATGGCCCTGCCGCTCAAGGACGAGAACCCCAACAAGCAGGTTGAAGGCCAGAAATGGAACTACGCACTCGACCCGGCCAAGGTTGCCGAGGCGAAGGTCGTACGCCGTCCCGTTTCGGAGAGCGACTTCTGGTGCTACGACGCCCCGATTGCACTTGAGGTTGACGCCGTAGAGTTCGACTGGCGTCCGACGCCAACAAGCCCAATGCCCGAAGAGAAGGTCAAGGGCGGAAAGCCGGCGAAGATAACGCTTACGCCATACGCCTCGTCGAAATTCCACATCTCGATGTTCCCCGTGGCGGAATAAAATAGTCAAATGGAATCAGCCCCGGTCTTTCGGTAGACCGGGGCTGATTTCATTGTAATACACGGTTACCACACCACCTTCTCTGCGAGAATTTTGCCGTCGGCCGCGTCTTCAGAAGAGAACGTACCGCCGCGGTATTGCACGCAAAGCATGGTCAGGGGCTCATCACCGTTATTGCGCACGGAACGGCGGCCGGCAGGGGCAACCCTGACGACACTGCCTTCGGTAACAGGGAAAATCTCTCCGTCCACCTGAAACTCGCCGTTGCCCGAGAGGAAGAAATAGAGCTCCTCATGAGTTGCATGTGTATGGAGGAACCCTGTTTCGGTGTGCGGTTTGAACAACTGAAAAGAAAACTCGGCACCGGTAGCACCAACAGCGGCCCCACAGAACACCTTGCCGTCGATATGCACATCTGCGCCGAGCGACAGCTCGTAATCCCCCAGATCAGACAACCGTCCCACGTTCACCGCCGTAAAGTTGTCGGCGGTTGCAATTTTTTTAATCTCTTTCATAATTCCAGTTTTATAGTTTGTCAATACACGACTTGCATATTTGGCACCCATTACTTACTTTTGTCGTGACAAAGTTAAAAAGAGAGTTTTTGTAAAACAAGTAGTTACGCCAACCGCAGATAGTTACCCGGAAGTTAGTATTACTATCTGACAGCGGATTCGGAAAGCAATTTTTTCAAAAAAATGACAAAAAGGAGTTATGACGGATTTTGCCCCGTACGGCACATACTCGACCGTTTCGGAGACAAATGGTCGATGCTGATACTGTCGACCATTCACGAACGCGGGGTCATACGCTTCGGCGAGTTGGGCCGAGCCATACCGGACATCTCGCAGAAGATGCTTACCACGACATTGCGCACGCTCGAAACCGACGGGTACATCACGCGCCATGTCTATGCCGAAGTTCCGCCGCGCGTGGAGTACAGCATGACGGAACTCGGCGAGACTCTGATTCCCCATCTCGACTCGCTCGTCGCATGGGCTCTGGCCCACAGAGGCGACGTTGAAACAGCCCGGGCCAAACGATAGTTCCGAGGAGATTGCCATCGTGGTCTGCCGGCATACAGACGCGGACTGTAGCCGGCCATATCCGAACTGCAAAAACAGTGCGAAGCGGAAAACTTTCGGTTTTCGTTTGTCTCTGCGCCATGCTTTTCTTATCTTTGCAAAAACCTGTTACCGCAATGCTCCTTCACGACAAACTTGCAGGCATACGACTGATTCTCGCATCGCACTCGCCGCGCCGCCGGCAGCTGATCGAAGGCACCGGGTTATCGTTCACACTCGCCGACACATACGAGTGCGAAGAGAGATACCCCGCAACGATGCCCGCAGGCGATGTGGCCGCATATCTTTCCGATCTCAAGAGCCGCGCCTACCCGCAACCGCTCGCCGACAACGAGATACTCGTCACGGCCGACACGACCGTTGTGGTCGGCGACCGCGTACTGGGCAAGCCGGCCGACCGCGACGACGCAACAGCCATGCTGCGCCTCATGTCGGGACGCGAACATACGGTCATAACCGGCGTGACACTGCGCTCGGCCAGGGCGACGCGTACGTTCAAGTCCGAGACCTCGGTACGGTTCCGCGAGATGACGGACGAGGAGATCGCATACTATGTCGACAACTTCCGCCCGTACGACAAGGCCGGGGCATACGGCATACAGGAATGGATAGGCTACGTGGCCATCGAACGGATCGAAGGCTCGTTCTACAATGTCATGGGCCTGCCCGTACAGAAACTTTATACCGAACTGAACGATTTTACCGAACTGCAATGATGAAGAAAATGCTTGTGCTGCTTGCTGCAGCAATGTTCTCGCTGGAGTCGATGGCCGACGAAGGCATGTGGCTGCCAAGCCTCATATCGTCACGCATCAAGGAGATGCGCTCGAAAGGGTTCCGACTGACAGCCAAAGACATCTACGACATAAACAAGGCTTCGCTCAAGGACGCCGTCGTGCTCTTCGGCGGCGGCTGCACCGGCGAACTTGTTTCGGCCGAAGGGCTGCTGCTCACGAACCACCATTGCGGATACGATGCCATACAGCGCCTCTCGTCCGTCGAACACGACTATCTCACATACGGATTCTGGGCCATGTCGCGCGCCGAGGAGCTGCCGTGTGAAGGACTTACCGTCAGTTTTCTCGTCCGCATGGAGGACGTAACAGACCGTCTGGCCGCAGGAGAGGAGCGCAAGTCCATCATCGACGCGGCCGCAGCCGAGGGCAAGGGTTACTACGCCTCAATCGAGGACATGTACTACGGGAACCAGCAGTTCCTCTTCGTCTACCGCCGGTTCAGCGACGTGCGTCTGGTAGGCACCCCGCCATCGTCGATAGGCAAGTTCGGCGGCGATACCGACAACTGGATATGGCCGCGCCATACGGGAGACTTCTCCGTTTTCCGCGTCTATGCCGGCAAGGACAACCAGCCCACCGCATACTCGCCGGACAACGTCCCCTACAAACCGGCAAGGCACCTGCCCGTCTCGACCAAGGGGGTCGGCGAGGGCGATTTCACGATGATATACGGATTCCCGGGCAACACGCAGGAATATGTGATCTCCGATGCCGTCGACTACATAGCCAACGTTTCGGACCCGATGAAGATAGCCCTGCGCACGAAACGCCTCGACATCATCTCGGCAGCACAGGCACGTGATCCCAAACTGCGCATACAGTATGCGGCCAAGCACGCCGCCGTAGCCAATGCATGGAAGAAATGGCAGGGCGAGGTGCTGGGCATAAAGCGTCTGGGCACGGTCGACAAGAAACGCGACTACGAGCGCCGTTTTGCCGCATGGGCCGCCGACAAGCCGCAATATGCCGGCCTTCTCGACTCGATGCGGGCGGCATACGCACGACAGAAGGAGAACTATTACCTTTACGAGTTGTATGCCGAGACGCTCATGCCCCTCGAACTGCCGCAGATGGCCGAACGGGCGCTCAAGGGTCAGGGCAGCAACACCATGGCCCGCTACTACAAGGATTTCGACCTCGAAACCGACCGTGCGCTGGCCAAAGCCATGCTTGCCGAGTTCGAGAAACGCGTTCCTGACGGGCGAATGCCTCAAGCGCTGGCCGAAAGGATAGAGCGGCATGGCTCGACCGACGCCTATATCGACTACATATACGACAACTCGCTGGCCGGCAGCGAAGAGAGTGTCGCCGGAATCACGGTCGACGACCCGGCAGCCGACTTCCGCAAGGTTGTCACCGATAACTATCCGCGCGAATACCGTGCCCGCAACCTGAGCGACCTCAAGGATATCAAGCGCTGGTACGGTCCCTACCTCAAGGCGCTGATGGAGTGGGACAAGGAGAGGCCGTTCTACCCCGACGCCAACCTTACGCTGCGCGTCGCATACGGATCGGTTGCTGGATACGAGTATGCCGACGGCGAATACCACCGCTGTAACACCACTCTCGAAGGCATCATCGCCAAGGACAACCCCGAGATTTACGATTACGACGTGCCGCAGGCACTGCGTGACGCATGGGCGGCCAAGGATTACGGACGCTGGGGCGTCGAGCTCAACGGCCACATGAGCGTACCGGTATGTTTCCTCGCGACGAACCACACCTCGGGCGGAAATTCCGGTTCGCCGATCATCAACGGACGCGGCGAGCTTGTAGGCATAAACTTCGACCGCACATGGCGTTCGACCATGAGCGACGTGGAGTTCGACCCGGAGATATGCCGCAACATATCGGTTGACATTCGCTACGTCCTCTTCGTCATCGACCGCATAGGCGGAGCATCGTATCTGCTCGACGAAATGACGTTGCGATAGGTCTCCTGCAAGAATTTATCGGGCATAATGCAAAAAATTGTCCGAAAAATTTGCGAGAACGCAAAATAGTCAATATATTTGCACGCTCAAAAGTAGTAAGCCCAGGTGGTGGAATTGGTAGACACGCTACTTTGAGGGGGTAGTGGCTAATTACGGCCGTGTGAGTTCGAGTCTCGTCCTGGGCACAAGAAAACCGTCGGAAATATCCGACGGTTTTCTTTTTTTGCATATCTCCGGCCTCGTCACACGAGCACATAGCCATTCTCTGTTTTGCGTACCACCCCCTGACGCACCAGTTGTGCAAGCGTGCGCGACAACGACGGCCGCGCCACACCCATCATATAGGCCGTCTCCTGAAGATTGCGTATCGCTTCGTTCTGCCTGAGGTAACCCAACACACGCGACGACAACGTCTGCAAGGCAAACTGGTGCACCTTGCTGTTCAGAAAAAGACTGTGGTCGGAGAGTATGGTCAGGAAATTGTGCAGAACGGCCCGGTCGCTCTCGATCAGAGAACGCACACACTCCTTGCTTACCACCCACATCTTGCAGTCGCTGTTGGCTATTATCGTAACCGGGAATATGCCGTCGGTACTGAATATGAAAGCCGAAGCCAGCACATCGGGTGCCGAGAGCGAATCAATGGTGATTTCACGCCCTTCGTCGTTGACCATCTGAGCGTAGACGCTGCCTTCGCACAGCAGGAACAGCGATCGGCATGCACTGTTCTGCATGGCTATGAACTCCCCCTTGCGGTACGAGCTGAAACGGCTGAACGAGCGGTCGAGTATATCCTCCACCACCGCACGGTCACACCCGTCAAAAAGGGGCATGTCATAAATTTTACAATCCATAACTGTCTGATTAATCAATCATTATCTCCGTCCGTAACAAATGTTACGCTATAGAATGCCTCACCGACATATTTTTGCGCCGGTTTAGGATCGGGGCGTTGGCCACCGACATTGACATTCAAGTACAAATATACGAAATAATAGACAGATGAACAGGATTGCACATTTTATATTGGGACTGGCGATCATACTGACGGCATGCCGGACCGACGATGCGGCAGACTATGGCCGCAATCCCGACAACGGGATAGTATTCAAACTGCAATACGACGGTTATGACAACGAGACGACACGCTCCGCAACCCTTCGCGACGCCGACTACGACCGTGTGGAATTCTGCGTCGTCGACGGCAGCGGAACGGTTGTCGACAACATGAAAGGGCTTTACGACCCTTACCTCTCGGAGATACGCATCGAAGGGCTTCATGAAGGCGAATACCGTCTTCTGGTTCTCGGGGTAAAGGGCGACGACAGCCGTGACGGCGTCACGATACGCTCCATATCGCACGTCGACGACGAGTGGCTGAAGTTCCCGTCCGACATCGACCGCCCTCTCGAAGCGGAATATTTCTACTCGCAGACGCCATTCTCGGTAATCACCGGCAACGGCGCATGGGGCAATGAGGTGACGGCCGTTATCGACGGCGAGGTCATACAGCGCCGCATCATCGGCCGTACCGACTTCTCGTTCGAGTTCAACAACATCTATGTCGAGACGGCGCTCAGTACCAACGAAGTCGAATTGGACTCTCCGCGCTTCAGGACCGGTTTCACGGCCGGAGGCGAATTCACGGGCCGCAGCAACGGCGAATCGTTCACCGTCGACCTTCTCGAAGGCACATCGCACATGTTCCCGCCGACGGTCGACAGCGAAGCCTTGCGCGGCGAGATAACCGTAACCACACGCAACTACCGCGGCACGGACATACGCCGCACATACGGATTCACTCTCGACGATGTTTCGCCGAACCGCATAGGCACCGTCTCCACCAATATTGTACACCCCGACGACGGGTCGGCCGTAGCTTTCGTCACGGAAAGGACATTCGACAAGACCGGCATTTCGTTCATACTTCAGGACGATGAACCAAAGGAGGTCTACACCGACGCCGCACAACGCTCTTTCAACACCTCGGCACCGCTTCAGGTATCGGTAACGGAGGAGGGGCGCCTTCACGTGAGGTTCTATTCGCCGCGCGAGCTGAACGGAGTACTGGTACAGGCCCGCATTCCGGCCGTCGGCAACGAATTCTTCGACATTGCATGGTTCGACCGCATACCGGCCTTCGCCGACTTTTACGGAGAGCTTCCGCTGGCTGTGCGCAAGAGTTTCTGCCGCACCGAATCGGGACGTATAATCGAAACAGAGCCTCTCGACATCTCGGAATTTGCGGCCGCCGAATTCCGCATGACTTCGGACGACCCATTCTGGGCGAAGCTGGAGGCCATCGAGCATGGCTGGAAGATAGCATTCTCGCTTTACGGCGGCGATCCCGAAGCTCCGGACGGCGGGCCCGTCGGCAACTGGATGGGCATACGGCCCGTACACTGCCGCGAGGCTGTGGCGCTCTTCCTCAACTTCACGTACATGATCGACATGGAGGAGCATGAAGAGATCCTCCGCGCCAACGAGGACCGCCTGTACGGCAACGGCGGCGTCAACGACAAGGTTACTGCCGAGACCGTTCTCCGGCAGATGCGCCAGCCGCGCACGCTGTACGTAGGACTTGTCTATCCCGGCAACGGTGTCATAGGACTCGGCGGAGGCACGGCGTTCGGCGCCTACCAGCAGGCGTGGTTCCAGCACTACACGAACACTTACTCCTGCGAGATAATGTTCCACGAACTCGGCCACGTCATGGGTTACAGCCACAGCAGTTCATTCACATACGGGCCCTGGGCTCAGGAGTTGATGAACCACTTCTATGTCGACCACATATCGGAGATGCCCATAGACTCGCCGACATACCTCAACAGTTCACAGAATCCGCACAGATACCAATAAACAGGACACACGATGACAACCAGAATTCTCAAATACTGTATCCCGCTGTTGACGGGAATTGCGGCGATTGGAGCCTGCTCCAAATCGCCTGAAGACAACATACCGGCAGGCATGCCGGGCACCGGGTTCACCGTAACGCTTCACGCCGAAGGCATCGGCTCACGTACGGCCGCAGACGACTCGGCCATAGGTGAGGTTTACGGCTACCGCTTCGCCGACGGAGTTCTCGCAGAGATACTGCACGGAGAAAACAACGGCGGCGGCCGCTACACCTTCCACCCGTCGGCTCTCGATGGCGAAATACGGTTCGTAGCCAATGACCTCGACGGAATATTCGGACAAACGGAACCGGGTGCGTGTTCACTGGAGGAGTTCACAGCCGCCGAAGCCGCGCGCGAGTCGTTGGCCGGCGAATACCTGCTGATGACCGGGCGCATCGAGCTCGACGGGACACTTCCGGTTTCGGCTGCCGTACGAATGAAACGCAGCGTCGCACGCATAGACCTCACCTCGCCTGACCGCGGCGTCGAGGTTCTCGGCATCACGCTGCGCGGCATCGCAGACCGCGGATATGTCTTCGGACAGGAGAGTGCCGCCACCCCGCCCCCGGCCGGCTCTTCGGAGTTTGCAAGGGATTACGGCGATACCCCGCTGTCGAACGGCAGCGAGACCCTGCTCTACGTATGCGAGCAGGCCGGAAGGAGCATAACGGCCGAGATAAGTGTGGCGTTCGGCGATGGACTGCACATATTGAGAGCCGAACTGCCGGCTTCGATTCTCCGCAACAGGGTCTACACCCTCCGCGTACACGGAAGCGGGGCCGACGCCACGGTATCGGTCGCCACGGACGAATGGGAGGAGGGGGCCTCGGTCGAGGCGGCGCCTTCACTCAAAGGTCTGGTCAACGTCGAGGCCTCGACACTGCCCGACGGCGTAAGGGTCAACCGTACATGCGACTCGGTCTACGTCTCGCACCGGCCCGGCAACTTCAGGCTGGTTCTGCATGCGGAGGCGGACTCGCAGGTCGACATCGAAGGCTCCGTACGCGGCGTAAACGCAAGCATCGAAGCACAGACGCGCGCCCTGCAGGAGGTTGCAGCGGTAAACTTCTCGACAGAGCTGCGTTTTCCGGGCGAATCAAGGTCCTACATCTACCTCGACATACACCGCAGTTCTCTGTATTCGGGCCGCATAGTGGTCGTATTCGAACCCAATCCCGTAAAGTTGAGCGGTCCGATCGAACTCGACGAGACAGGTTCCTATGATTTCGGACGCTATGTCGACGGCGAACTCGGACGTCTTGTCGTTCCGGAAGGAATGAAGGCCCACATGGAGTTCGACGATGACGAGGACCCGTGGATTCTCCTCGACGAGACCGATGAGGAGATACGCATTCTCGGCGGCTGGCGTCCCAACGACCCCAAGGCCGACGGACGTACTCAGTACGGACGCATCGTAATCTCCGATGCCGACGGCTCGAATCCCGAAAGCTACGTCATAAGCCGCCGCAACTACGGCCTGCCCGTAGTCGAGATCGGCGGGACATGGTGGTGCAAGTACAACCTGCGAGGCGACGCCCGCAGTTTCGACGATCAGGTGCAGATAGCTGCCGATCCCGCCACAGCCGACGGTCTGGCCGACTATCTTGCCGGTTGCAGCGAAGAGGAGCTGCTCGCCCTCCTTGGCGACCAGTACCAGGGAGGCAATCCGCAGGGTCTGCCGTTGCGGCACGACGGGGAGGCTTTCTATTACGAGGGCATGAAAACCTCGGGGCAGAGTTTCGGCAGCATTGACCCGGCAAGCATGGCCCCGGACGGATACATGCTCCCAGGCTACGACGACTACGCCTTTTTCAGCGGCAGCAACAACTACAATATCGGCGGCGTAGGATCACGCACATACAACAATGCGGCCGGAGAGAGCATCGAGGTACGCGTAATCGAGCGTGAGGCCACATTGCTCGGCCAGAGCTACGGCAACATATCGTTCTACGAGTTCCGCCACGGAGACGGGACATGGGTCCTCTACGGCACTGGGCACCAGTGGGACACGACCCGCGGGAACATAGCCAGGAAGTCTATCCTGCTGGCCACGTGCGGCAGCGGTTCAAACAGCTGGCTCATGGAAGGATATGCACAAAGCGTCAAGCCCAACCAGAACTGGCTCAAGTTCACCGCCAACAACCCGACAAAGACACGCACGGTACGATGCGTGAAACAACCGGTGGAATACATATACTGATATTGACAAACCTTTTCGGAAAAAGATGAAAATGAAAAGACATATCATAACGGCAATAGTGTCGGCCGCCGCCATTCTGGCGACGTCGTGCACCGACGACAAGGAGCAGATCCCGGCCGGGAACGACAAATCGACATTCGTAAACCTGACTCTGGCCGCATACGAATCGGCCGACGGGTTCGACGACAACCTTACGCTGCAGGCGGCGCACGCCTGTCTCTTCGAAGACGGTTTCATGACCGAAGTATATGAAACGCCCGTGCTCGAAGGCGGCAGCTACGGCTTCCGAGTCGGCAAAAAGACCGGTACGCTCTACGTAGTGGCCGACGCCATCGACATGGAGACCCTCAACGGGCTCCGCGACCGCGGCATCGGTGAGGACGAGTGGCTGGGTCTGACGATAGGCAGCAACGGCAACCTTCCGCGACGCTTTGCCTCGGGCCGCGCCGAGCTTTCGGGCAATGGTGTCGGTACGATAGCCATGACCCGCGGTACAGCCCGTTTCGACCTGCATGTACGCGCCGTCGGTACGATCGAGATCGAAAGCCTCACGCTTACAGGCGTGGCGACAGGCACAAAACTTTTCGACAGCGCCCACACTCCCGAGATCGGACTCGGCGAGATTACGATCCGCCCGTCGGAGCCTTACAGCGAAGACACCCGCGGCGTGGCATACCTCTATGAACAGACGACACATGAGACCGTACTGACGGTCGAAGCCGTGATCGACGGCCGGAAGGAGGAACTCAGCGTCGGCCTCCCGCCGGCCATACGCCGCAACTGCATCTACGTGATAAGTATCACACGTGACGTTGCCGAGAGCGACGCCGTACTCAGCGTCGACCCGTGGGAGGCTGGCGAAGACACGGAGGTCGTCCCGGGATTCGGCTCGACCATCAGGGTGGACGACGCGGCTTCGGAGCTGCCTGCCGGCGTCGTGCTGTCCGACGACAGGACCATGATCACGATGCCTTACGGTGCAGCCGAGCTTGTCATGGCTCTCGACTGCGACAGCGAGCTCGAATTGCAGGAGGTAGCCGACCGCAACCTCTCGGTTGAGCATATCGCAGGCGAGGGAGGTCCGGCCGCAAAGAACGTATTCAGAATAAGCAAACGCCACTTCACACCCGACATGCCCGCAGGCGATGTCGACGTGTTGTTCCGCCGCAAGGGGCTCAACAACGTATATGCCGAAGACCGCATCACCCTGCGTCTGGAAGCAAACCCGACGGTCATAGAGGGAGAGATGTCATTCGCCGACGGAGCCGTCGCCTATGATTTCGGCCGTTACGTCGACAACGAACTCGGCCGTTTTACCCTTCCGCAGGGTAAAAACATGAGCGTGGAGTTCGCCGACGGCGAAGATCCGTGGGTCAAGCTCGTTCCCGCGGACGATAACGATCGCACAATCCGCGTATTGGGCGGCTGGAAGCCCAACGACCCGACGGCCGACGGCCGTACGCAGTCGGCAACGCTCGTGATATGCAATGACGACGGATCGCAGCGCGAGGAATACACCGTTTCGCGACGCAATTACGGTCTGCCCGTCACATGGTTCCACGGTGTATGGTGGTGCAAGTACAACGCCCGCGGCAACTCGCGCGATTTCGACGACCAGATACTCTCGTCGTCAGACCCGGCCGCGGCCGCTGGCAAACGGGTAATCGACTATCTGCGCGACTGCTCGCCCGAGGAGTTCTACGACCTGTGGGGCTGGGCATACCAGGGAGACAGCGGACAGGGAATGCGCGTGATCGACGACAACGGCAAGCTTGTCATGGAGGGCTTTTCAACAGATTCCAAGTCGCACATCAACAAGCTCCCGTCCGACGCCCTGTCGCCCGAAGGGTATGAACTGCCCTCGATGGAGGAGTTCAACCGCATGTTCGACGCCACGGATTACGTCTGGATAATGTGGAGCGGCACGCACACACTGCGCACGCCCTGGGAAGGGCACTCAAGCGTAAAGCGCGAGCAGCGGCGACGCAACGACATCACGGTAGGCACGGTTGCCGCCACCGACCTTCTCTATACGGGCATGTGGAGTCCCGACTTCAGCGAATACGAGCCCGTGACATGGTACGGGCCGGGCGCACAGTGGAACTCCGACGGCATAATGCACTCGAACCACTACAACAACATTCTCTTCGCAGTGCATTCGCCCGAGGGCTCGGGCTGGTACTTCAACGGCAGCATGGCCGGTCTCTACCTTACGAAAAACGGAGCCGGAACGAAGGATACCCGAATCCTCCGGTTCAAAAAATCACCGGTAGAGTACATCTACGGCATGGAATAAGAGACGGCGGGCGGTATTCTCGGAGAATACCGCCCGCAATGTTTCCGCACAAAGCCCGTTGCGTCACATGTCGATGAAGAGTTCGCACTGTCGGGCCAGCGTATAGAGGAACGAGATCGCTACGATCACGCACAACACCAGAAGCAATGCACGCAATACACGCGGCGACGGTTTCGACACCCCGTGGCTGCCCACCCATACGATGTATTCGCGCAAAAAGACATAGAGCGCCGGCACCACGCTGCAGGCCATCAGATAATCTTCGGGTATGCCGAAGATGTAGACCTTGGAGAGTCCGATGAAGGCCCAGTGGCACAACATCATGGCAAGTATCATGTTGACCCTCTCGGAGAATGCGAGCATTAGTCCTATCGTGAAGACCACCACCGAGCACGGCATGACAGGCGAAGTCATCATCGGGAACGAGCGTCCCATGGCCAGCGACATGAGCGGATAGAGCAGCGGCATCGCAAAAAGCAGTACGGCAAAAAGCGTATGGTTGCCCGTACGCGCAAGCGAGGCGTGTTTTATGGCAAGGTCGTATATCCATATACAGCCCATAACGCCCCAGAATATGGCCAACATGTCATTGTACTCGCGCTCACGGCAATATACCATGTAGTAGACTATCGCTATCCAGAAATTCAGCGCCGCCATATAGACTTTCATGGCCGTACGCACCCCGCGTGTCGGGCGGAAATAGAGCAGCAGTGTCAATATTGCGCCGATAACGACCCATGCTATCTGCCAGATCCATGTGGCGGCATTGTACTCGGCGATTGTATTCCAGAAGACTTCCATCGGTTATTTCTCCGTATTCTTGTCGGTACGCCGGCGCGTCAGCGAGAATGCGCGGCGCTTGAAGATGAATATCGGCAGCGTGGCCCCTGCCGCAAGCATTATGATGACACTGAACGACACGGTGGCATTCAGGAAAAACGAATTCATGTATTCCACGCCCTGCCCGGCCTTGTTGAGCGACTGCATGAACATGAAGAGCGAGAAGACGGCCTTGTAGGCATATATGCCCGGCACCATCGGCAGAAGCGCAGGTATGTAGAGTGCCGTCATCGGGCAACGTATGCCCCGGCCCAGCCACAGGCTGCCCATACCGATGACAATGGCAGCGCACAACGAAGCCGTGGCTATGTCTATGCCGGCAAGCTGCATCAGCGTGAAACGCAGCGAATGACCCACCGCCGCCAACAGGGCGATGCGCGGGAAAGCCCGCATCGGCGGATCGGATATCGCACCGAAACCGATGGCCGCAACGGCCGCGAAACAGGCATCGAGAAGTATGTCGACCGCTATCATAACAGACTGTCCTTAACCATCAACAATGTGGCCGACAGACCCACGGCTATGCAGACGATAAGCAGAAGCGCGTTGATCAGGCGGCTGCAACCTATTAGAATATGCCCTTCCATGATGTCGATGACTCCGTTTATGAGCGGCACGCCCGGCACAAGGAAGAGGACGCTTGTCGCCATTGCCACCTCCGACGTGCAGTCGAAACGCAGTGATATGGAGGCGCACATCGACGCCATAATGGCCGAAATTATGAATATGAGGAAATGGTTGACGCCATGCGCCTGCATTCGCTGCTTGACGGCGAAGCCCACGAGCGTCGAGGTGAAGACTATGCACATTGCCGTCCAGTCGCCGCCGAACAGACGGCAGAACGACGCATTGGCCAGGCCCACGCACAGCAGTACGAAGATGGGATCGATACGCGGTTTGGATATCAGTTCGACATATCGCCGGCGTATCTCGGCCAGCGGCAGGTGTTCGTCGAACGCGTCCCAGCTCAGGGCACTCAGGTCCGAATTGCGTTCGAAACTGACAGGAAGCGCCGGTATGCCGACAACACGGGTAAGCACCTCGCCGTTATCGGGGTCGCGCACGGTCATAATCGTACTTTTCTGGAAAGTCGAGAGCTGCACATCGACACCAAGGGCCACTCCCATTCGCTGTGAATTGCGGATCACGCGCGAGGTATGCACGCCCGAGCCCAGAAGATAGGTGGCGTACTCGGCGAGGAAATCGAGAATCTCGACAAGTTCGTGTTCAGTCTTCATATCGGCGACAAAAATAGTCATTTCGTTCGAAACGGCGAACCGTACAACGAAAAAAGAGCCGCAGACACAGGCATACGGCGCAGCGCACATGAAATATGAAGGCCGGATTTCTGGCCGGCCTTCACGAAATCAGATGTTTTCCGCCTTGCGCCTGCAATAGCGCTCGCACTGCTGGCCGATGTCGTAACCGAGCATCGCCCCAAGCATGAAATCCTCCTCAGGAGTCAATTCATTCAACGGTTTGTGTACGAATCGCCGTACTGTTTCGAGGCAAACGGCATCTCCGAAGTACAGGTTGACCTTTTCATCGGTCACCCTCTGCAACACATGCCCTATGCCCAGCGCATCGAGACGTGAACACACAAGAACGGCACACGTCGGGCACATCGTGCAGAGGACCAGGCGGCGTACGCCTTTCTGAAACTCGTAAATGTTGTGCATGAAGAGTTTCATCGAATCATAGCGGCGGAAATCCTCGGCACTCATTGTCACTCGGTCTCTATCAGTCTGCACCACGTATCCATTCGGCCGGCATTGGACGCCGGGGCATTCTCGTCTATCACCAGCCCCAGCAAACGTCCGTCGCGGCAAGCACGCGAACCGAGTGCGAGATAATCTTCCGGAGCGAGAGCTCCGACAAACGAACAGCCCGTAGACTGCAAGGCATCGTAGATGATCCCTATGGCATCACAAAATGTGTCGGGATATGATCCGCTGTCACCGCAGCCGAACAGTCCGACTTTCCGGCCGGTCAGGTCCTTTGACTTGAGGGCATTGAGGAAGCCGTACCAATCGTCCTGCAACTCGCCGCAACCCCAGGTCGAGGAGCCCAGCAGCAACAGGTCGTAGCGTTCGGCCTCATCAGCCGACACGTCGGCCACATTATGCACATCATCTGCCGCCACTCCAAGTCTTGCGGCAATCTCATTGGCTGCAGACTCGGTCGTACCGGTCATACTGCCGAAAAATATTCCTGTCATAACAATGTCGTTTGGTTCAATGCAAAGTAACACCGTTTACGACAGGCGGGCAATCCCGACAAATCGTGATTTTCACACTTCGCCATACCGTAATTACGGTACGGAGATGCACGGACGCGTCTACTCCGAAAGTTCGTAGTCGCCGGCATTCTCCGAGACCGCACGCTGCAGTTCGGACAGAGGAAGCGCCTCGCCCTCGAATTCGACGACGGCCACCGGCGGGTCAAGCGTAACGACAGCCTTGACACCTTCGATACCGTTCAATGCACGTTCGACATGCGCACGGCAATGGCCGCACATCATGCCCTTGATTCTGTACTCTTTTTTCATGGTTATGATTTTTTCTGTTGCAGACATCTCCTCCGCCGCGGGTCCGCATGGTCCGGAAATCTTTTCCGCCGCACCGCCGCGGCGCTTAAGTCTCAGGCTGTTGAGCACGACGCTCACGCTGCTGAAGGCCATGGCTGCCGCCCCGATCATCGGGTCGAGCATGAAGCCGCACAGCGGGTAAAGCACACCGGCAGCCACCGGCACGCTCACGGCATTGTAGAAAAAGGCCCAGAAGAGGTTCTCGCGAATGGTTCTGACTGTCAGCTGCGACAGGCGCATGAGCTCGGGAATCTTCGCAAGGTCCGACGAGAGTATCGTCACCATCGCCGTCTCCATGGCTATATCGCTGCCCCGCCCCATGGCGATACTCAGGTCGGCCCGGGCCAGAGCGGCACTGTCGTTGATACCGTCGCCCACCATTGCCACCCTGCGGCCTTCGGACTGCAGGCGGGCCACATATTCGGCCTTCTCATGCGGCAGCACACCGGCATGGAAACGGCCGATACCGGCAAGACGTGCCGTCTCGCGGGCCGCAGCCTCATTGTCACCCGTCAGCATCACCACCTCAATCCCACGGCGGCGCAACTCCGCCACGGCACCGGCCGACCCGGGTTTCATGCGGTCGGCGACAGCAAGCACGGCCAGCGCCCGCTCCTCATCGGCAAACCACACGACCGTCGAGGCCCGTTTCTCATACTCGGCAGCCACGGCAAGCAGTTGCGGCGCCACGGACACTCCCGTCTCGTCAAGCAGACGGCGGTTGCCGGCATAGTACCTGCGGCCGCCGACACTGCCGCATACACCACGGCCGGTAATGCTTTCGAAACCGTCGACCTGCAGTCTGCGACTCTCTGCGAGCGACAAGGCCACAGCCTCCGCCAAAGGGTGTTCAGAGAGCCGTTCAAGGCTGCAGAGCACGTCGCGGGCTCCGGCGGCGGCATCATCGGCCCAAACCGACGCAACCACCTCGGGTCTCCCTTCAGTCAGCGTCCCGGTCTTGTCCAGCACAACGGTATCGCACTTTTCGGCCGTTTCGAGACTGGCCGCGTCCTTAACGAGTATTCCCTCCTCGGCACAACGCCCCGTCCCGACCATTATGGCCGTCGGGGTGGCCAGCCCAAGCGCACACGGACACGCGATGATAAGCACCGTCACCATGGCCATCAATCCGCGGCTGAACCCGTCTTCCGCAGAGAATATCACCCATGCGGCGAAAGCCGCCAGCGAGATCGCCATGATCGCAGGCACGAACACGGCCGATATGCGGTCGGCCAGCTGCTGTACGGGCGCCCGGCTGCCCTGAGCGTCACGCACCATATCTATTATACGCGACAGGAGCGTATCGCCCCCGACCCGCTCGGCACGGAAACGGAATGCCCCGTTGCGGTTCAGCGTCCCGGCAAAGACCTTGCAGCCGGCCGTCTTGTGCACGGCCATCGGTTCGCCGTTGATCATGCTCTCGTCGACATACGAGTCGCCGTCGACAACCTCGCCGTCGACAGCTATGCGCTCACCGGGCCGCACGGCTACCGTATCCTCCGGCCGCACGGCCGAGACGGGCACCATCGACTCTCCATCGCCCGAAACGACCCGCACAAGCGCGGGCCGCAAATCCATGAGCCGGCGTATCGACGCCGTGGTACGGCGTTTGGCCCGCTCCTCAAGCAGCCGCCCCGTCATTATGAAGGCGATGATCACGGCTACGGATTCGAAATAGAGGTGCGGTTCGAGGCCCCGTTCGAGCCAGAATCCGGGGAAGAACAGGTTGAAGAGGCTGAAAAGGTAGGCAATGCCCGTACTGACCGCCACCAGAGTATCCATGTTGGACGAACCGTGCCTGAGCTGCTTCCATGCCCCGATGAAGAAACCGCGGCCGAAAACGGCCAGCGTGACCGTGGCAAGTATCCACAGGCAATATTTCACGGCCGCGACATCGGCAAAGAACATGCTTCCGATCATGACAGGTACGGCTACGGCCACGGCACCGACCGTACGCCGTTTCATTGAGGCATACCTCCGGGCATGCAGCCGCTCGGCCTCGGCATCGCGCTCTTCGGCACGTTCCGTCACAAGACCGTATCCGGCATCGCATACCGCTTCACGCAGTTTTTCCGCCGAACACACCGAAGTGTCGTATTCGACCGAAAGTTCGGCCGCCGCATAGTTCACGTCGGCGGCTCGCACGCCTTCGACTCCCGCGACGACCTTGCCGACGCGTACGGCGCAAGCCGCACAGCTCATGCCTGTTACGGGAAACTTCTCCCTGACATATACATTCCTGTCCATATATAATATATAATCATGCACCGCAAGGGTACACGGCAAAGATACGATTTTTACGGTTACGGTCTCCGCGGCATGTGTCCATATCTCAATTTATCGCGGCCGTCCATACTACGGCACCGCCACAGGCCGTTAATAAGTTCAAGAGCGTTAAACCGATACAACAGGGGCGCAATGAGCAATATTCCGTTTTTTTGCATATCTTTGCGCCGCATGTTATGCACAAGTTTGACAACTGACATTTAGCATTCCGGTTTCCTGCGGCACAACCGCCAGGGAATCACACATAAAACATCGTCTGTATGAATCTCGACAAGATGAAGACGGATTTGAAAAAGATCAAACCCGCGAATCTGAAGAAGGCGGCATCGAAGGCCGCCCATGTCCGCATAAGAATGACCCGCCGACGCTGGATCGCAGCTATCAGTTCCCTGGTGCTCATCGGCGTGGCACTCTTCTTCATACTGCGGCCGAAACCGCCCGTGGTGATACTGCCCATAGTCGAAGTCGAACCCGTAAACACCGAGGACGTGAACATCTACGGCGAATATGTGGGACGCATACGCGCCCAGCAGTTCGTCGAGATACGCGCACGCGTCGAAGGGTTCCTCGAGAAGATGCTCTTCGCCGAGGGTACATACGTGAAGAAGGGGCAGATCCTCTTCATCATCGACCCCAAGCTCTATGAAGCGCGCATGAACCGCGCCAAGGCCCAGCTCAACAAGGCCCGTGCACAGGCCCTCAAGGCCGAGCGCGACCTGAACCGCATTCGCCCGCTCTACGAGCAGAGTGCCGCCAGCCAGCTGGACCTCGACAACGCCATAGCCTCGTACGAGAGCGCCACGGCCGACGTAATAGTCGGCGAGGCCGACCTGACGCAGGCCGAGCTGACGCTGAGCTACACCACCGTACGCTCGCCGATAGCGGGATACATCTCCGAGCGCAATGCCGACATAGGTACGCTCGTAGGCCCCAACGGCAAGTCGCTGCTGGCGACGGTAGTCAAGAGCGACACCGTGCGTGTGGATTTCAGCATGACGGCCCTCGACTACCTGCGAAGCAAGGCCCGCAACGTCAACCTCGGCCACAAGGACTCGACCCGCAAGTGGGACCCCTACATCACCGTGACGCTGGCCGACGGGTCGCAGTACCCGATGCGCGGACTCGTCGACTTCGCCGACCCGCAGGTCGACCCGCAGACCGGTACATTCTCCGTACGCGCCGAGATGGCAAACCCCGATCACGTCCTGCTGCCGGGGCAGTTCACCAAGGTCAAGCTCCTGCTCGACGTGCGTGAGAACGCGATAGTGGTACCGACAAAGGCCCTCGTGCTCGAAAAGGGCGGCGCCCACATCTTCGTGGTTCGTCCCGACAGCATCGTCGAGAAGCGTTTCGTCGAGACAGGACCCGAAATCGGGAACAATACAGTCATCGAGCGCGGTCTGGCCAGCGACGAGAACATCGTCGTCGAGGGATACCACAAGCTCTCGCACGGACAGAAGGTAGAACCCGTGCTCGCCCCCAGGGAAGAAGAGACCGACAACAACGAAAACAAGGAGTAAAAGCCGATGAAGTCCGATTTTTTCATAGACCGTCCGGTCTTTTCGACGGTGCTGTCGATCGTGATCGTGATCGTCGGCGCCATTGGTCTGGTCCTGCTGCCGGTAGACCAGTACCCGCAGATCGTCCCGCCGACCGTGCGTGTCTCGGCATCGTATCCCGGTGCCGATGCACAGACCGTGACGCAGGCCGTGGCCACACCAATTGAGCAGGAGCTCAACGGTACGCCGGGAATGATATACATGGAGTCGTCGAGCTCCAACTCCGGAGGATTCTCCGCCGTGGTGACCTTCGACATTTCGACCGACCCCGAACTCGCCGCCGTAGACATACAGAACCGTATCAAGAAGGCCGAGGCGCGTCTGCCGGCCGAGGTCGTGCAGAACGGCATATCGGTCGAGAAGCAGGCGTCGAGCAAGCTGATGACCATCACGCTGCTCTCGTCCGACCCCAAGTTCGACGAGATATACCTCAGCAACTACGCCACGCTCAACGTGCTCGATATGTTGCGACGCGTACCGGGCGTGGGCAGCGTATCGAATGTCGGCAGCCGCTACTACGCCATGCAGATATGGGTACAGCCCGACAAGCTGGCCGACCTCGGACTGACAGTCAAGGAGCTGCAGAACGCGCTCAAGGACCAGAACCGCGAATCGGCCGCCGGCGTGCTGGGACAGGCTCCGATGGAGGGCATCGACGTGACCATACCGATCACGGCTCAGGGCCGTCTGTCGTCCGTGTCGCAGTTCGAGGATATCGTGATCAGAGCCAATCCCGACGGTTCGATCATACGTCTGCGCGACGTTGCGCGCGTATCGCTCGAAGCCTCATCGTACAGCACCGAGAGCGGTATAAACGGAGGCAACGCCGCCGTGCTCAACATCAACATGCTGCCGGGCGCCAATGCCATGGAGGTCGCCGAATCGGTGCGCAAAACGATGAAGGAGATCAGCGCCGGATTCCCCGAAGGAATCACCTACGAGATCCCGTTCGACATGACCACCTACATCTCGGAGTCGATACACCACGTCTACCGTACGCTGTTCGAAGCCCTGCTGCTGGTGATACTGGTCGTCTTCCTCTCGCTGCAGAGCTGGAGGGCGACGCTCATTCCCATAATCGCCGTCCCCATATCGCTCATAGGTACGTTCGGCGTCATGCTCGTGTTCGGCTTCTCGCTCAACATGCTCACGCTGCTGGGACTTATCCTGGCGATCGGTATTGTGGTCGACGACGCCATCGTCGTGGTCGAGAATGTCGACCGTATAATGAACGAGGAACATCTGTCGCCGTATGAGGCCACCAAGAAGGCGATGAGCAATCTCGGCGGAGCACTCATAGCAATGTCGCTCGTGCTTTGCGCCGTATTCGTGCCGGTAAGTTTCCTGTCGGGCATAACCGGACAGCTCTACCGCCAGTTCACCATAACCATCGCCGTATCGGTGATCATCTCGACGATCGTGGCCCTCACGCTGAGCCCGGCCATGTGCGCCATCTTCCTGCGCCCGGAGAGCCGAAGCAAGAAGAACAAACTCTTCCGCCGCATAAACATCTGGCTCACCAGGGGCAACAGGTTCTACACCAAGATGATCCGCCTCTCGCTGCGCTTCCCCAAGCGTATGATCGCCGCCTTCGGCATCGTGCTGATAGGCATATGGGTCATGAACCGCCTGCTGCCGCAAAGCTTCATGCCGCAGGAGGACCAGGGATACTTCACCGTCGAGCTCGAACTGCCCGAAGGCGCCACCATCGAACGTACGCGCAAGGTTACGGAACGCGCCATGGATTTCCTGATGAAGGATCCCGACGTGCAGTACGTGCTCAACGTCACGGGTTCGAGCCCGCGCGTAGGCACCAACCAGGCCCGCAGCCAGCTGACCGTGATACTCAAGCCCTGGAACGAGCGCAGGCAGGGTGACATAGGCGACGTCATGCAGCGCGTACGTGAAGAGTTGTCGCGCTACCCCGAAAGCAAGGTCTACCTCTCGACGCCGGCCGTAATACCCGGTCTCGGAAACTCGGGAGGTTTCGAGATGGTGCTCGAAGCCCGCGGCGACGCATCGTATGTCGACCTGCAGCAGGCTGTAGACACGCTCATGTACTACGCCGGACAGCGCCCCGAACTTACGGGTCTGGCCTCATCGATGCAGAACGACATTCCGCAGCTCTACTTCGACGTGGACCGCGACAAGGCACAGCTGCTGGGCGTCTCGATGTCGGACATATTCTCGACGATGAAGGCCTTCACCGGCTCGATCTATGTCAACGACTTCAACATGTTCAACCGCATATACCGCGTGTACATACAGGCCGACGCCCCATACCGCGCCCACCGTTCGAACCTGAACCTCTTCTTCGTACGCAGCGCCGACGGGGCCATGGTGCCCGTAACGTCGCTCGGAACGACACGATATACGACCGGAGCCGGCACCATAAAGCGTTTCAACATGTTCAACGCGGCAACCATCTCGGGTGAAGCGGCCCACGGGTACAGCTCGGGACAGGCGATGGACGAGCTCGAGAAGATCGTACGCCGCCACCTGCCCGAGAACATCGGCGTCGAATGGAGCGGACTCTCCTATCAGGAGAAGCACGAAAGCGGCCAGACCGGCACGGTGCTGGCACTGGCACTGCTCTTCGTATTCCTCTTCCTGGCCGCACAGTACGAAAGCTGGTCGGTGCCCATAGCCGTCATTCTGTCGCTGCCGGTAGCCGGAATCGGAGCCTATCTCGGAATATGGCTCTGCGGCCTTGAGAACAACATCTACTTCCAGATAGGACTTGTGATGCTCGTGGGTCTGGTGTCGAAGAACGCCATACTTATCGTCGAGTTCGCAAAGGAGGAGGTCGAGAAGGGCAAGGACGTGGTCACAGCCGCCCTTACGGCTGCCAAGCTGCGATTCCGCCCGATAGTGATGACATCGCTGGCATTCATTCTGGGCATGCTGCCGCTCGTATTCGCAACGGGCCCGGGTTCGGCCAGCCGTCAGGGCATCGGTACGGGCGTATTCTTCGGCATGCTCGTGGCCATAACGGCCGGAATCGTATTCGTTCCCTTCTTCTTCGTGATGATTTACAGACTAAAGGAAAAGTTCAAACGATGAAACGCATACATGTCATAACAGTCCTGCTGCTCTCGGCGGCGGTTCTTTCGGTCTCGTGCTCGGCCGTGCGCAAGTGCAAGGATCCCGAGCTCAACCTGCCCGAACAGATCAGCGCCGGACACAGCGACTCGCTCACGATAGCCGACGTCGAATGGTGGAAGTTCTATGGCGACACGACGCTTTGCCGCATAATAGAACGCACTCTCGAAAACAACAAGGACATGCTCGCCGCTGCTGCCCGCGTCGAACAGATGCGTCAACTCTACCGTATAGGCAAGGCCCAGCGCCTGCCGAACCTGAGCGCCGGCATTTACGCCGAAAACGAAACCAACGACTATTACGACAGCAAGTCGGTGCGCGACCCCGAAATGGGTGCGAAGGTCACGCTGAGCTGGGAGCTCGACCTGTGGGGCAACCTGCGCTGGGCCAAGCGCAAGGCCGGAGCCGAATACATGGCATCGGTCGAACAGCAGCGCGCCATGCGCATGACGCTCATTGCCGAGGTGGCAACCGCATACTTCACGCTGATGGCCCTCGACAACGAGCTGACGATCGTGCGCCGCACGCTTGTCACGCGCGACGAGGGCGTCACCCAGGCAAAGTTGCGTTTCGAGGGAGGACTCACCTCCGAGACGGTCTTCCAGCAGGCAAAGGTGGAGTACGCCACGACAGCCGCGCTGATACCGGACCTCGAACGCCGCATCGAGATAACCGAGAACGCCATCGGTCTGCTCATGGGCGAATATCCCGACATTCATGTCGACCGCAGCGAGATGGACATAGACGTCGAACTGCCCGACAACCTGCCGATAGGACTGCCTTCGGAACTGCTGCAGCGCCGTCCCGACATACGCGAATCCGAACAAAAGCTCCGCGCATCGATGGCCGGAGTCGGCATAGCCTACGCCGACCGTTTCCCGCGGCTGACGTTCAACCTCACGGGCGGTCTTGAGAACGACGGGCTTAAAGGGTTCTTCCAGTCGCCGTTCTCGTACGTGGCGGGCACGCTTGCCTCCCCGATATTCGGATTCGGCCGCAAGCAGGCCAAATACAAGGCCGCGATAGCCGAATACGACCAGGCACGGCTCGCATACGAGAAGAAGGTCCTCGAGGCGTTCAAGGAGGTGGACGATGCCGTCGTCACGCTGCGCAACATACACCGCACCGCCCAACTGAAGGAGAACCTGCGTGATGCCGCCCGCAAGTACGTGTTACTGGCCCATCTGCAGTATCGCGGCGGAAGCATCAACTACATCGACGTGCTCGACGCCCAGCGCCGCTATTTCGAGGCGCAAATCGGGCTTAGCAACGCCGTGCGCGACGAACACCTCGCCATCGTACAGCTCTACAAGGCGTTGGGCGGCGGCTGGGAGATGGAGCAGCAGACGGACGATACGGCCGGCAAGGCTGACAAGGCCGGCAAGGAGAAAACCTCCGGCAGGCCCAAACAGAAAAACGCCGAAGAATAACGGAGGACAACAGCAGAAACACGGAAAAGCCCGTTTCATAAAGATGAAACGGGCTTTTCCGTACCATACCGGCAACCGTCAATAGACCATATATGACCTGTTTTCGAAACGGCTGCCGGTATTCATCGAACGTCCCGATGTCGACACGGTCGAACCGCGGCGGCCTTCGGTCGTATTGAACCGGAAACTGAAGTCGATGACCCAGTAGCGGCTGAACGTCGGCGAGAAGGTAGTCTGCGTATAGTTCTGCGCTACGGTGGTCTTGAATGCCGACGCGCCGTTGAGAATATCGTAGCAGGCGATGCTCAGGCTCGCTCTGTTGCCCCGCAGGAACCTTACACCGGCGACGGCATTGAGCGAATGGGTTTCGATGCGGTTGGAAAGGTTGTGCAAGGGGTACCGCAACGAATAGAGGTAGGAGATGTTGATGAAGAATCGCTTGGCGAAGTCGTTGGACGAAGTCACCTGCACCGACTGGTCGAGATATTCGACATTCTCGTAACGGCTGTTCCGGACGTTCGAGTATCGCGTATTGGTCTGTATCGAGAAACGTATGTTGCGCGAGAAGTTGCTCTTGAACGATACCAGTACCGAGGGCCGGTGTGTAAGTGCGTAGTTCAGCACGCCGTCGATATAGGACGGCGTACGGGAAAACTCATACTTCACCGACGTACGGAAGGCAAGTTTCAACGGGTTGATGTTGCACCAGTAACCCACCTTCACGTCGGCATTGACCGTGCCGTTTACGTTGGAGTAGGTGGTGTACGTGGCGCCGGGCATCATCTGGTAGTCATAACCATCGATCGTTCCGCCCTCGACATAGAGCTCCGAGCGGGAGACGATACCGTTCACGGTCGTCGAGGCATTGGCCAACAGCTCAAGCATGTGTCCCTTGCCCAACATGTACTGTCCGCTGAGCATCATGCTGTACAACCGGCTCTGGCGCAGATCGGGATTTCCGCTGCTGACGAAGAGCGGGTTCGACGTGTCGAGACGCGTATTGAGCTGTTCGACCGAAGGCATCATCGCATTGGTTATCAACATCAGGAAAGTACGTGAATGCATCTTCTTGCAGATGGTCCACATCACCGACGGAAGCAGGGTCATGTAGTTTTTACGAAGACGCAGGTCCGTAGGCAGCGTACGGTCCTGACGCTGCGTGGCGATGCTGAGGTCAAGGCCGATGTTCAGGCGCTGCTGGTCGTATAACAGCGAGACACCCGGACGGTGCGTCAGGCTGTTGTCGGTATAGTTGCTGCTGGTCGGTGCGTCGAGGTTGGCTTCGGCAATGGCATCGGCATACCTCAACTGGCGGCGACGGCTGTAGTTGTAATTGAAGTTGTATCTGACGGTAAGCGAAGTCTTGTCACCGGTTTTGATATGCAGATCCATCATGGCATTGGCACTGCGGTAACGGCCGATGGCATCGGTCAGGTAGGTCTCCGCCACGCCGGTCGAGGCCGTGGAGTCGCGCTGTATGCTGCTGCCGGTGTCGGAACCGAAGTTGCCCGAAGCCTGAACCCACACGCTGGCGTTCTTGCCGAGATTGATGCTCTTCGACACCATCACACCGTACTTGTACGACTCGCCGTCGTCGACGGCGCGCTGCGCCACCGACTCGGAGACCATGTCGTCACCGGAGGCAGGCTGGAACAGCTGCTTCATGTCGCTGAACTTCTCGTAACCCGATGTCGAGCGCGAAAAATCGAACGACAGCGACGGCAGCCACTTCACGTCGAAACTGCGCCAGTCGACCCTCACGTTGTGGGCATCGCGTTTGGTGCGCGCACGTACCGAGGAGTTGTACTCACGCAGCAGATAATCTCCGTCGGGGACATAACTCTGCTCCGTATCGTTCTCGGAACGGCCCTTGTCGTTGCCGTAGCTGTAGCTCATCGACAACGAACGGCCCAGTTCCGGATCGCCGAACTTGCGCACGGCCTGTATGCCGGCATATCCGGTCTGGTTGTATTCGGGCGATATGTTGTTGATCGACACCGTATTTTTCAACTCGTTCGAGGTGCGGTTAAGGTTATTGTAGTATCCGTTGCCCATGACCTGCGTCATCTCCGAGAAGTAGTTGGCCGTAACACCGCCGCCGTAACGGTTGTCGGTAACATCGCCCAACGTCTCGAAATTGCGGCCGTACGAGGCCAGCGCATGTCCCGCAACGGCGAACTTCAGCTTGCTGCGCGTCTCGATGTCGATCACGCGTTCGGTCTCGCCCGTCTTGACATTGCTCAGGCGCTCGCCGATGGTAGGCTGGTCGTAAACCTTGATGCTGATGATGTCGCTGGCCGCAAGGTACTGCAGCGCGTTCATCGGGTTGTCGCCGAAAATCAGCCGGCTGTCCACATAGGCCTTGTCCACACTCTTGCCGAGGACCTTGAAGCCGCCGTCACCGACCGTAACTCCGGGCAGACGCGACATGACATCGCCCGCCATGTCGCCCTCGGCGAGTTTCTGCGTAGCCGCAACGTTGTACTTGATCGTGTCGCCCGACATGACATAGACCGGGACACGCCCCTCGACCTCGACCTTATCGATCTCGACGCTGCGCTCCCTGACCATAAGGAACACATTGGGATTCTTGGAATCAATGGTGATGTGCTTGCTGTAAGGCTCGATCGAGAGGTGCTCGACCGTAATCACGGCATCGCCGGCAGGAACACGGCGGAAGAGAAAACCGCCCCGCGCGTCGGTAGTCGTATAGAGCGTATCGGCAGCCATGCACAACCCTACGACGGCTCCGTTCAGCACCTCACTATATGAAAAACCGTCAGCACGGAGATTATCGCTGTTATCCATGTAGACATATCCGGCAAGGGAGACCTGTTTTTTTTCCGCAGGGAGCGGTTTCCGCACTTCGACGGAATCGGGCTCCGAGGCCATCTCCGTCCGCTGCGCCGGGGCAGCGGCCACCGTAAGCAGCAGCACGAAGGTCAATATGGTTCTCAATCCGTTCATCTTCAATCGGGGTCGGTTAAAATAGTGTTTTCTCTTAAAGGCAGGGCCTTGCGGAGTGTGTTACGCCGAGCCGCAAGGCCCTGTGCCATAAATTGCCGGAGGATCAATTAGGTCTGTCCTGCTCCATGCCGACCGGGAATATCAGCACGTCGTCATAAATCGGATTTTCGAGCACCTCTACCTCCCTGGTCACGGTCTGATACCCCTCTTTCGACACTATAAGCGTCCCCTTGGACCCGACCGTCAGATCCTTGAAATAGGTCATATCATATGTCGATTTGTCACGAAGAGTATCGCCTTCGATTATAAGGGTTATCTCTGCACCCTTGATCCCTTTACCCACAAGAGTCGGGTCGTTCGGGTCTTTAACCCGTTTGGTAACGGATACCATATAATATGACTTCCTGGCCTTCGGAGGTTTAGCACTGCACGCACTGCAGACAGGCATGGACAAAAATGCGGCAAGGAGTACAAAAAATAACGTCAAAACAATTTTTCTCATAATTATTCCAGTTCTAAGTTTTCAGGCATCATCGTGACATGGTGCATAGCTCCAAGAACAACATCATGTTCTACGGGTACATAACCAGGATATGTAACTCGGTATACACTACCAGGACTGATGTTATCAATGCGACATAAACCATTCAAATCAGTAACAGCCCCATTTGTAGTTCCCTTAATAATTACCGATGCTCCGACAATAGGATCATGAGGTGTTACATCTCCTGCTTCAACATAGAAGTAAGCATAACGGAACTGTTGCGCATTCAACACTTGAAACGTAAATAACACTGTTCCAATAGATGCTACCAAAGCAAAAATAATCTTTTTCATAGGCTTTAAGTTTAGTTTGTTGATAAATGATTATTTTGAGGTTTTCCTCTATTATCAATGACGTTCACCGTATCTAATCTACTCGGACTGCCGAACCTTCAACAATATACGCCATATAAAAGTTCGGCAAGCAACTTTATTATACAGGTCTTGGTTTGGCGACATTCATGAGTGCGGCACTCGCACTGCAGACAGGCATGGGCAACAATGCGTCAAGGAGTACTAAAACAGTTGCGGGAACAATTCTTTTCATGGGCCGGGGGATCTCTCTGCTCACAAATATAATTAAAAAATACGAAAAACGGCATATTGGCGATCCGAAGGACAAAAGGCCCGGCCGATGATCGGCGAGGCGGTCTGCATCGAGCGCAAGAGGAAGAGACAGGAGGGCAATGCCCGGCACCGTGTCTGTCGCCGCACCTACCGACGAGCTGCACGCTCGTCCGCGACGGACGGCCGTGGAACATCCGGCTGAACAGCCGCCATAATACCTTCAAGATGGGGGTCTGCAAGCCCTACGGCGCCCAGCGCAAGGTCTGCAAGGAGCGCACGCAGCAGTATGTCGAGCGGGTACAAGTGAAAATACGGTCATCGGCCGCACAAAAAAAGAGACGCAACCAGTAGGGATTGCGCCTCTTTGACCGATTCTTCCGGATCATAGTCCGAATGAGAGGGCGTTGATTCCGTCGTAGACGGCGCTTACAACACCCAGCAGCAGTACGCCGGCCATGCACAGGGCCAGACTGATGCGCGTACAGGTATCGCTGCGGAAAGCGGCTATCGGCTCGTCACTCGGAGTGATGAACATCGCCTTGACGATCAGCAGGTAGTAGTAGAGCGAGATGACCGTATTGAGCAGTGCGATGAAGACCAGCACGTAGAAGCCCGCATTGAAGGCCGAAGCGAAGACGAAGAACTTCGAGAAGAAGCCCGCAAAGGGCGGAATGCCCGCCAGCGAGAAGAGCGCCAGCATCATCATCACGGCCAGTTTGGGATTCGTGCGGTAGAAGCCGTTGTAGTCCTCGAGCGACACCTTGCCGCCCGTATGCTGCTCGACGGTCGACAACACGCCGAAGACCGCCAGGTTGGCCGCCAGATAGACCAGCACGTAGAAGACCAGCGAGGTCATGCCCAGCGCACTGCCGCCGATGACGGCCAGCATGATGTAGCCGGCCTGCGAGATCGACGAGAAGGCCATGAAGCGTTTGAGATCCTTCTGCCGCAGGGCGAAGAGGTTAGCCACAGTGATGCTCAGCACCGTGACGATCCACAGCATCATCTGCCACTGCTCTATCATCGGGGCGAAGACCTTGACCAGCGTCGTGAAGAGCACGAAAGCGGCCGCAGCCTTCGAAACGACCGAAAGGTAGGAGGTCACGGCCGTCGGAGCGCCCTGGTAGGCGTCGGCCGTCCAGAGGTGGAACGGTACGAGCGAAATCTTGAAGCCAAGGCCCGAGAAGAAGAAGACCAGCGACATTATCTCGAGCGGCGAGCCGTTCAGACGGGCCGCCATGTCGTCGAAATAGAGCGTACCGGTCATGCCGTAGAGGAACGAGATGCCGAAGAGCATCAGGCCGCTCGAGAAGAGGGCGCAGAGGATGTATTTCGCACCGGCCTCGGCCGAGTAGTGCTTGTACTTGTCGAAGGCCACAAGGCAGGCCATAGGCACCGAGGCCAGTTCGAGGCCGATGAAGAACATCAGGAAGTGGCCCGCCGAGATCATGAAGTACATACCCAGCAGCGTCGAGAGGGTCAGGATGTAGAATTCGCCCTGTTTGTGGCGGGTGTCCTCACGCCGCAGCCACTGATCTGCCTGCAGGCAGACGATCAGCGCGCCGATCGAGAGGATGCTCTTCACCACGCCGTCCATAGGCACCGTGCGGAACATCCCGCCGAAGAGTTCGCCCTCGGGACCCGGAACGAGGTTGACCGCCACCTGAACGAGCAGCAGCACGCACGTTACGGCCGAGAACCAACGACGACCGCGCTCTCCGGCGATCAGGTCGTAGAGGAAGACGATAACAAGGATTGCCATGAGGGTCAGTTCGGCCCGCATCAGCGGAAATATCGAGGTGTAATCCATACGCTTATCAACTCAAGATGTGTGCAATGAGTTCCGAAACGCTGCCGCTGATCATGTCGCTCACCCACAACGGGGCCAGGCCCAGACCGGCGACGGCCACAATCAGGCAGATGACCGCGAAGCGTTCGTCCCACGTGGCGTCGGAGAGTTTCAGATGTTCGGGGTTTTGGCACGTGCCGTAGAGTATCCGTCCGATGACTCGCAGGATGTAGACCGCCGTGATGACGATCGACGTGCAGGCGATGACGGTCACCACGCGGTGAAACGTATCGTCGTTCATGAAGGCGCCGTTGAAGATCGTCATCTCGGCCACGAAGCCGCTCAGGCCCGGCAGTCCGAGGTTCGCCAGGCCGGCGATCACGTAACCCACCGAGAGAAATGGCATCACCTGCATCAGACCGCTCAACTGACGCACGTCACGCGTATGCGTACGGCCGTAGATCATGCCGATCAGCGCGAAGAAGAGCGCCGTCATCAGACCGTGGCTCAGCATCTGCAGGATGGCGCCCGTCGCGGCCGTGGTGTTCATCATCAGTACGGCGAAGAGCACCAGACCGCAGTGCGAAACCGACGAGTAGGCGTTGATGTACTTCAGGTCGGTCTGCACGCAGGCCGAGAAGGCACCGTAGACCACCGAGATGGTCGTCAGGATGATGAAGATCCAGCTCAGCTCGTGCGCCGCCTCGGGCAGCAGGTACATCGCCACGCGGAAGCAGCCGTAGCCACCCAGCTTCATCAGCACGCCGGCGTGAAGCATCGAGACGGCCGTCGGGGCCGAGGCGTGACCGTCGGGACTCCACGTATGGAAGGGGAACAGGGCCCCCAGTACGCCGAATCCGATGAAGACCAGCGGGAACCAGATCCGTTGCAGTTGGATGGGAATATTGTGCAGGGCGGCGATCTCCTGTACGTTCATCGTCGTAGCTCCGGCACCGAAATAGATGCCAAGGATACCGATCAGCAGCAGCGCCGAACCACCCATGAGCATCAGCGTCAGCTTCATGGCCGAATACTCCTTGCGGCCGCTGCCCCAGACGCCGATCAGCAGGTACATCGGAATCAGCGCTATCTCGTAGAACATGAACATCGTGAAGAGGTCGACCGAGATGAAGAATCCGAAGACGCCGACACTCAGCAGACAGAACCACAGAAAATAGGCCTTGACGTCCTTCTGCATCTGCCACGAGGCGAAGGTGCCCGTAAAGACGATAATGGCCGAAAGCAGCAGCATGGCCACCGAGATGCCGTCGACACCCACGGCGTAGTGGATGTTGAGCGGGGCGTACCACATGACGCTTTCCGTGAGGAGCATCTGGGCCGTTTCACCGACTTCGCGCAGGCCGAGGTAGTGGAAGACAAGCCACACGGCCAGAGCCAGCAGCGCCGTGGATCCCACCACCATCACGGTATGGATCTGCCGCCGCGACTTCGAGAGCCACAACCCCAGCATCATCACCAGGGGTACGGCAGGAAACAGGGATAAGATATTCATAACGTGTTCCGATTAGCAGATTAAAAGAATCAGTATCGTCAGTCCCAGCGCACCGCCCATGAACCATATGCAGTAACGCTGCACACTGCCGCTCTGCACGCCGCGGATCAGGCAGGCGACGCCGTTCGTGGCCGAGGCAAGCAGATTGAAGAAGCCGTCAACGACATGGCGGTCGAACCATGCGATCGGCGTCGCGATGCAGGCGAAGATAACGCGGTGGGTGATGAACTGGTACACCTCGTCGATGTAGAAGCGGTGGTAGGCAGCCCGGTGCAGACCGCTGAAGCGCTCGGCCAGCCGGTCGGCCACGGGTTGCTTTTCACGGGCATACATCCACGTGGCCAGCGCAATGGCCGCAACGGCCACGCAGAGGCTCAGTGTCGCCACCCTGCCGTCAATGTGGATCGTATAGGGAAGCCCGTCGGCAGAGACGAACTGCCCGAAGGGGATGAAGCCCGCCACGCAGGTCACCGCGGCCAGAATCAGCAGCGGGAGCGTCATCGTGAAGGGGGCCTCGTGAGGCTTATGCTCGGCGTGTAGCTCGCGGTTCTCGCGGCCCCAGAAGATGCCGTAGTAGAGACGGAACATGTAGAAGGCCGTCAGGCCGGCGATGGCCGTCATCACCCACCCCATCACGGGGCTGAACAAGAAGCAGGCCGTCAGGATCTCATCCTTCGAGAAGAAACCGCTGAAGGGCCAGATACCGGCGATGGCCAGGCAGGCAATGAGGAATGTGATGTGCGTAATGGGCATGTACTTGCGCAGGCCTCCCATCGTCGACATTTCGTTCGAGTGTACGGCGTGGATGATGGCTCCGGCTCCCAGGAAGAGCAGTGCCTTGAACATGGCGTGGGTGAAGAGGTGGAACATCGAGGCCATATAGCCCAAACCGCCCGTGTGTGGGTCGGTCGACGTACAGACGCCAAGCGCTACGATCATGAAGCCGATCTGCGAGATGGTACTGAATGCCAGCACACGCTTGATATCGCTCTGCACGCATGCTACTACGGCGGCGTACAATGCCGTGAAGGCGCCGATGTAGGCCGTCCAGTGCAGCACCTCGGGGGCGTAGTCGATAAAGAGCGGGAACATACGCGCCACGAGGTAGACGCCGGCCACGACCATCGTCGCGGCATGGATCAGCGCCGAAACGGGCGTCGGGCCCTCCATGGCGTCGGGCAGCCAGATGTGCAGCGGGAACATGGCGCTCTTGCCTGCACCGCCGACAAACATCAGCCCCAGCGCCAGCGGGATCATCACCCCGGCAGCGGCCAGCGCCGAAGCGGCCGGCGTGAAGGAGAAGGTCCCGGCGTAGTAGCCGTAGACGAGGATGCCGATGAGGAAGCCCAGGTCGGCGAAGCGCGTTACTATGAAAGCCTTCTTCGAGGCGGCGATCGCTTCGGGCTTCGTATAGTAGAAGCCGATCAGCAGGTAGGAGCTGACGCCCACCAGCTCCCAGAAGAAGTACATCTGAAAGATGTTCGTCGCCACGACCAGCCCCATCATGCTCATCGTGAAGAGCGACAGGAAGGCATAGTAGCGCTGGAAGCCCCGCTCGCCCTTCATGTAGCCAAACGAATAGATGTGGACCATGAGCGAGACGGTGGAGATCACCACCAGCATCATCACCGAGATCGGATCGAGCAGCACACCCATGTCGATGTGCAGATCCCCCGAGATGGGGAGCCAGACCATATTCCACGGGATGAGTGTCGGGAAGAGGCCTGTGGCGTCGCGTCCGGCCGAGAAGTACTCCCATGCCGTCATGTAGCTCAACACGGCCACCACGGCCAGAACCGCAGTACCGATGGCACCCGCCACCACGGGCCGGAGTTTCGTGCCCGCGAGTCCCAGCAGCAGGAAGCTCACGAATGGCAGCAACAGAATCAGAATCGTATATTCCATAAGCGTTCGTGCACGGGGTTTACCACTTCATCTCCCGCAGGTTCTTGACCTCGATGTTGCGGATGTTGCGGTAGATGTTGATTATGATGGCGATGGCCACGGCGGTCTCCGCGGCGCTCACGCCGATGGCAAAGAGCGTGAAGAAGAATCCCTCCAGCTGCTCGGGAAAGAGGAAACGGTTGAACACCACGAAGTTGATATCCACCGAATTGAGGATCAGCTCCACTGAAATCAGCATCGCCAGCAGGTTGCGGCGCGTGACGAAGCCGTAGAATCCCACGAACATCAGGATCGTGGAGAGGACGAGATAATATTCCATTTTGATCATAGCCGTACTTTTTTAACGTTTGCGGGCGATCATGATACCGCCGACGATGCAGGCCAGCAGCAGCACGCTGATGACCTCGAAGGGCAGTACGTAACCGTATTTTTCGGCACTCATCAGCGCATGACCGATGGTCCGCACGTTGAGTTCGCCGTGTTCGAAGTGCTGCGGCAGAAAGTCGTGGCGCAGCATCACCCAGAGGCAGACGCCCAGGCTCAGCACCGTGGCGACCAGACCCGGGATGAACTTGTAGCTCTTCAGTTCGGGAGCCTTGTCGCCCTCGCTCGACGTCAGCAGGATCGAGAAGACGTAGAGCACCGTGATACCGCCGGCGTAGATGAGCAGCTGAACGGCGCCCAGAAACGAGTAGTTGAGCTGAAAGTAGAGGCCCGCCGTGCCGAAGAGCACGAAGAGCAGGTAGGTCGCAGCCCGCAGGATACGCTTGGTCGTCGTGGCCAAGATGGCGTTAACACATATGAATATCGCCAGAATGATGAAAACGATCAGGTCGAGAGTTATCTCCATGGCTTAACGATTGAGTTGTTTGACGAGTTTTTCACGGGTGAAGACCGCATGTTCGAACTTCGTGGTGAAGCGTATGGCGCCCGTCGGGCAGCCGTTCACGCACAGGTGACAGAACATGCACGACCCCAGATCGTACTCGTAGCGCACAAGACGTTTCTTCTTCTTGCCCGTTTCGGGGTCGGTGACCATTTCGGTCGTCAGACGGATCGTGCCGTTGGGACAGTTGGCCTGGCACAGCCCGCAGGCGATGCACTTGTTGTGGCCCTCGGCGTCGTGCGGCATGGTCAGTTCGCCGCAGTAGCGGTCGAACATCTTCAGCGTGGCGCGGTTCTCGGGGTACTGTTCGGTGACCTTCGGCGTGAAGAACTCCCGGAAGGTGACCTTCATGCCCGTGAGAAGGGTTCCCACGCCGTGGAAAAGTCCTTTGATATAGCTCATAATCAGAAATGCAGTTTGAATACGACGACAATGACCATCAACAGCAGGTTCACCAGTCCGATCGGCACGAGGTATTTCCACTCGAGGGTCAGGATCTGGTCGATGCGCAGACGCGGGAACGTCCACCTGATCCACATCAGCAGCCATACCACGAAGAAGGCCTTGGCAAAGAACCACACGAAGCCCGGAATGTAGTCCATGGCGGTGTTGAAGCCATCCCAGCCGGGGATGTGCAGCGGCATCCAGCCCCCGAGGAAGATCGTGGCCGCCACGCCCGAGATGATGAACAGGTTGACGAACTCGGCCACGTAGAACAGACCGAAGTGCATGCCCGAATACTCGGTGTGGTAGCCGGCCGTGAGCTCCGACTCGGCCTCCGGAAGGTCGAACGGGCCGCGGTTGACCTCGGCGTTGCCGGCTATTAGGTAGATGACGAAGGCGATCAGCGCCGGAATATGGCCCTTGAAGAGGAACCAGCCGTCGGCCTGCCGCTCGACGATCTCGGAGAACTGCATCGTATCGGTCAGCACGACTATCGTGAGGATCGACAGACTGATCGACAGCTCGTAGGAGATCATCTGCGCACCGCTACGCATGGCGCCGATTAGCGAGTACTTGTTGTTCGAGCTCCAGCCGGCCAGCAGGATGCCCACCACGCCGATAGACGAGGTGGCCATCAGGAAGAAGACGCCGACGTTGAAGTCGAGGATCTCCATCCCCTGCGCCATGGGCAGGCAGGCGAAGGCCAGCACCGAGGCCAGGATGACGATATAGGGGGCCAGATTGTAGAGGAACCGGTCCGAATGGCGGATGGTGATGATCTCCTTGGTCAACATCTTCAGCACGTCGCAGAAGACCTGCACCGTACCCCACGGTCCCACGCGCATCGGGCCCAGACGACACTGGAACGCCGCGCAGACCTTGCGCTCCATGAAGATCATCACTATGGCGATCACGGCATACATCAGCAAAAGGCAGACGCCGATGATCACGCATTCGATGAAAATCGCCAGGCCCTCGGGCATCCACGACGTCAGCAGTCCGTGAACCCAGCTTGTAATTATGCTGAAATCAAACATATCTTCGGGTTTTGCGTTTAACGGTCAATATCGGGAACCACATAGTCCAGCGTTCCGCCGATGGCGATCAGGTCGGCGATCTTCGCCCCGCGCGAGATGGTGTCCAAGCAGGCGACGAGCGGAAGCCCCGTCGAGCGGAACTTCATGCGGTAGGGGTACTTGTCGCCGCGGCTCTCGATGAAGACGCCGAACTCGCCGCGGCTTCCCTCGACAGCGGCGTAATAACTGCCCTCGGGGATGCGTATCACGGGCTTCATCTTCAACTGGTAATCCCCCTCGGGAATGTTGTCGATCAGCTGCTCGATGATGTTCATGCTCTGCTCGATCTCGCGCATGCGTACCATGTAGCGGGCGAAGCAGTCGCCCTCGGTGAAGAGCACCTCGTCGAACTGCACCTTGTCGTAGACGGCATAGGGATGGCGCTTGCGCACGTCGCAGGCCCAGCCCGAGGCACGTCCCGTGCCACCAGTTGCACCGAACGAGATGGCATCGCGGCGCGTCAGCACGCCCGTACCCTTCAGACGCTCCTGGGCGATGACGTTGCCCGTGAAGACCTCGTGGTACTCGCGCAGTTTCGGACGCATGTAGGCGATGAACTCCTTGGTCTTGCGCACGAACTCCGGATGGATGTCGGCCTGTACGCCGCCGATCGTATTGTAGGCCTGGATCAGACGTCCGCCGGTGGTCTGTTCGAGAATGTCGAGGACCTTTTCACGGTCACGGAATCCGTAGAAGAAGGCCGTCAGGGCGCCCATGTCCATGCAGAGGCACGAGAAGAAGAGCAGGTGCGAATCGATACGCTGCAGTTCGTCCATGATCGTACGGATGTACTTCACGCGGTCGGTCACCTCGACGCCCAACCCCTTCTCGATGCACATGCACAGCGCATGGCGGTTCTGCGAGGCACCGAGGTAATCGAGACGGTCAGTCAGGGCCAGCGTCTGGGGGTATGTCAACTCCTCGCACATCTTCTCGATGCCGCGGTGGATGTAGCCGCAGTGGGCGTCGATCTTGCGGATGATCTCGCCATCGAGCGAGACGCAGAAGCGCAGTACGCCGTGGGTGGCGGGATGCTGGGGGCCGATGTTGATGACGTACTCCCCTTCGTCGAAGAGGACGTTGCGCTGGCGGATGATGCTGCCGTCGGGCATCAGTTCGTAGGAGGCGGTGCTGTCCTTCGAGACCTCGTTGCTCATGCGCAGCGGGTTGAGCGACGGATCGTAGTCCTTGCGCAGGGGGTAGCCCACCCAGTCGTCGCGCAGGAAGAGGCGACGCATGTCAGGGTGGTTCAGGAAACGGATGCCGAAATAGTCATAAGCCTCACGCTCGTTGAGTTCGGCAGCCTTCCAGAGGTCGCACACCGATGGAAGCATCGGATTTTCGCGGTTGGCGGTCAGCGTACGCAGGACGACATTCTCGCCCGTGGCCGTCGCCTCGAGGTGATAGACCACGCCGAAACCCTCCTCGCCCCAGTCCATACCCGTCAGGCTGCGCAGGAAATCGAAGCCTTCGTGATGGAGGCGCTTGGCCAGGTCGTGAAACCGTTCGGACGGCACGGTAAACATCCCGTCGCCGTTCTCCGACCACACGGCCGCAGGCTCCCACGCCGTGATTTTATCTTTCAGATTACTGTTCATGGTTCGAATCTCGATCTTCTACATTCAGTTCGTTCTTTTCGGCCATCAGGTCGCGGCGCATCAACTCCTCGTACTCCTTCCGGCTGATCTGGCGGTTGACGTCGCCGAAGAAGCGCTGCACCTTGACCTTGCGCTGCAGCTGCATCAGTCCGTAGAGCATGGCTTCGGGACGCGGCGGGCAGCCCGGGATGTAGACATCCACCGGAAGGATCTTGTCCACACCGTTGACCACGTGGTACGACTTCCTGAACGGGCCGCCGCTGATGGCGCAGCCGCCCGTGGCAATGACGTACTTCGGATCGGCCATCTGGTCGTAGAGGCGTTTCAGTACGGGGGCCATCTTGTGGGTGATCGTGCCGGCGACCATGATGAAGTCGGCCTGACGCGGGGAGGCGCGGGTCACTTCAAACCCAAAGCGGGCAAAATCGTAGCGCGCGGCGCCCACGGCCATGAACTCGATGCCGCAGCAGCTCGTGGCGAAGGTCAGCGGCCAGAGACTGTTGCTGCGCCCCCATTCGATCACCTCGTCCAGGCAGCCCACGACGACGTTCGTGCCATGTTCGCGCAACTCGCGGATCATCGATTCGATGTACTCGTTGTCGTTGAAGTCTTCGTACTTCATCGACTTGATGCGGGGTTTTCCTACTTCCATTCCAAAGCTCCTTTCCGCCATGCATAGGCCAGGCCCAAAATCAATACGACCAGGAAGAACAGGATGCTCACCAGCCCGTAGGTGCCGAGATCCTGCACGACGACGGCCCACGAGAAGAGGAAGACCGTCTCGACGTCGAACATCAGGAAGAGTATGGCAAAGAGGTAGTAACCCACCTTGAACTGCATCCACGAACGTCCGCGCGTCGGAATACCGCATTCGTAGGCCTCGCCCTTCTGGGGGTTGTACGAACGCGGCGAAATGGCGCGGGCGATGCCCAACGCGACTGCAACCAGCGCAATGGCCGTAAGAATAACGACCACCAATAGCGTGAAATACATATGTTGATTTATTTATGGATTCGACGATTGCTGCGACCCTCGGGAATGAGGATTCCCGGGTCGGTTGCCGGGTTTCTCCCGCGGCCGGAGCGGCGAAAGCCGTTTCTGCGGCGGCGGAAGACGGAGCGGGCGGGTTAAATCAGCAGGCGCCCGAGCAAAATGACATAGTCACCCCCTGCAGAGCCGGCCCCGACGTCAGAGTGTTGGGTCGAGGCGATCCGCACCCCGAAGGCGCGCTCCACACCGTCACGCTGCTCGGCACGCTGCCGCATGACGAACTTGTGTCCGAAGAGGACAACCGGGGATTCGGCCTGATATTCGCAGGCGTGGGTCAATGCGGAGAGCTGGTCGCGAACGGCATCGGAAGTATCGTCGGTTTCGGTCGAAAGGATCAGCACCGACTGTTTGCCGTGGACCTCGTTCCGGGAAGATACACCCTCCAGACTCCCCGTCAATACGAAGAGCAACAGAATCAGCAAGTATTGAATTTTCTCCTCCATCGGATTAGCCGCATTTCGCGCTGCAAAGATACGCTCTTTCGCGCAGAAAACACAAACCCGAGGCAATTTTTTTTAAAAAAATCTGTTTTTAGGCTTCGAAACCGAGGGCACGAACGGCCGTCGGGCGTCCGTATCAGAAATCCGGAAAAATATCGGCATTTTTGCCTATTCGCCCCCAAACGTATCTTTGGGAATAATTCCAAAACATTCATTATTTGCGAATGTAAATACAGGATGGGTAATGACCGGCAGGGGCCTTTGACTTCCCCGATAACGAAAACAAACCTGTTGGTGAACAGGGCGCGACACCTGTCACCGCAAAACATGGCGATATGGTTGACAAGCTGCTTGCAGTCATTCAATAAAAAGGACAAAATCATTCGGGAACAGGCAGGGGAGATAGGGCAACTGCGTGACCGCATCAGTGTGATGGGACAAAACGGGTGGGGCTATCCGTATGGTAAAAAGCAACACCAACTGTACCTCCCCCCCCAAAAAAAACGTTTGTACTACTAAACGGACACTGTCACTCCCCTACTCCGCCCTATCCAAACACACGTTTTCGGTCATCGCACAAAACGGCATTTAACGACTCCATAAACACCCATTAGACGCCTCTCGAACGATATTCGAGCACCACACGTCCCACCCCGTTCAGCCGCTTTCACGATGCCAAAAAATGGCTGCATAAACGCCGCCACCAGCCTCTTTGCACCCCTTTCAGGCAATTCACGCCGGCAAAATGAAGCGGCCAGACAGCCCCAAGACAAGCCATCTGACCGCTCTAAAATATAACCGGATTGAGGCAGTGGCCGAGATTAAACGCGCATGAAACGCCTGCGCCCCCGAAATTGACAGGGAACCAAACCTCTGATTAAACCTTTTGTCCGTTTCGCCTTGAACCGGCAGAGCCATACGAACACCCGCACCACGGACACATTCGAGCATTTACACCAAGAACCGCACCTTACCCTCATTGTACATTTCGTTTTCAGGCCCATATATCACACCGACAAGTCAGTAAAAACATTTGCGAAAAGGCGGTTGCATGGGAGCCTTCAGGCCACGCGACACGACACTCAACCGGATCGGCAGCCGACCGCCCGTCAACGGCATGTGACTTGCGAGCAATATTACATTTCCGTTAAATATCGGTTACGGGCATGGATTTGGTTCATGCTGAAGTTATCTTTGCCGACAGAAACACCAACGTTATATGGACAACCGACGTATTCTGGTAGTCGACGACGAAGAGGCCCTGTGCGAGATCCTCAAGTTCAACCTCGAAAAGGAGGGTTTCCAAACCGATGTCGCATACAGCGCCGAAGAGGCCCTGACAAAACCTATCGAAAGCTATTCGTTGCTGATTCTCGACATCATGATGGGAGAACTGAGCGGCACGGGCCTGGCCAAGATCCTCAAAGCCAAGCCGCAGACGTCGTCCATTCCCATCATCTTCTGTACGGCCCGCGACGGCGAGGACGATACCGTGACGGGACTGGAGATCGGCGCCGACGACTACATAACAAAACCTTTCTCCATACGCGAGGTCGTCGCCCGCGTCAGAAGCGTACTGCGACGCAGCGCCGTGCCGCCGCATACCGACAGCGACACGGTATCATACGAAGGTCTCAAGCTCGAGACGCTGCGCAAGACCTGCACGGCCGACGGCGAGACCATCCCGCTGACCAAAAAGGAGTTCGAGATACTCGAACTGCTGTTGCGCAACCCCAACGTGGTATTCTCGCGCGAGGAGATACTCGCACGCATCTGGCACAAGGAGGTGATAGTCCTCGACCGCACCATCGACGTCAACATAACCCGCCTGCGCAAGAAAACAGGCCGATACGGGAAACACATAATCACACGTCAGGGATACGGATATGTATTCGAGACATAAGATATCGTATCAGAACAAACTTTTCCTGCTCATCGTAACCTTCGCTCTGGTTCTGGTGTGCTGCTTCATCTCGTTCCAGTACAAACGCGAAAAGACCTTCAAGGCCGAGATGCTCAATTCGCAGCTGCAGATATTCAACATGCAGCTTCTCGATGCACTGGCCGTAGGCGCATCGCCCCGCGACGTCTTCGAGGAGCACCGCAACTATCTCGACGGCCTGCGCGTTACGGTACTCGACGCCGCAGGCAATGTCCGCTACGATTCGGGCAACGGCAACCCCGCGGCGATGCCCAACCACAGCGGACGCCACGAAGTGGCACAGGCGCTGCAGAACGGCACGGGATTCACCATCAGGCGCCTCTCCGAAAGCACCAATACGGCCTATTTCTATTCGGCCATGTATGACGGCCGAGACACGGTCGTACGCTCGGCACTGCCCTACTCGCTCACGTTGAGCGACATATTGAGCGCCGACCGCCACTTCCTGTGGTTCATGCTGGGCGTGACAATCGTATTGTGCCTCATCGGCTACTTCGTAACCCGCACGCTGGGACAGAACATGGCCCGCCTGCGCAGCTTCTCGGAGGCGATCGACCGCGGCGAGAACGTCATCGACCCGCCGACATTCCCCAATGACGAACTCGGCGAGATATCGAAGCATCTGGTCGGGCTCTATCTGCGCCTGCGACAGGCAAACGCCGACATCGAGCGCGAGCATGCCGCCGCACTGCATGAGCAGCAGGAGAAGGTCCGCATAAAGCGCCAGCTCACCAACAACATCAACCACGAACTCAAGACCCCCGTAAGTTCGATCAAGGGGTATCTCGAAACAATCATTGCCACGCCCGACATGGACGAGACCGTACGCAATGCATTCATCACCAAGAGCTACGCCCAGACCGAGAGATTGCAGCAGCTCATATCCGACATCTCGACCATAACCCGACTGGACGAGGCAAGCGAAAAGATCGAATGCTGCGACGTTGTACTGAACCGCATCATCGACGAGATAGCAGCCGAAATGCCGTTAAAATCCAAGGAGTTGCAGATGCGTATAAAATGCAACTTCGGCCATGACCTGCACATCGAAGGCAACGCCGACATGCTGGCCTCGATCTTCCGCAACCTGACCGACAATGCCGTGTCGTACTCCGGCGGCCGCGACATATTCATAACTCTGCTTGCCGAGAACGACGACAACTACCTCTTCTCTTTCGCCGACAACGGCATAGGGGTGGAGGAGAAGCACCTGCCGCATCTGTTCGAACGCTTCTACCGCGTGGACAAGGGGCGCTCCCGCAAGATGGGAGGCACGGGCCTCGGCCTCTCGATTGTGAAGAATGCGGTGATATTCCACGGTGGTACGATCGAGGTGAGGAACAGGCCCGAAGGAGGATTGGAGTTCCTCTTCTCGCTGGCCAAGAAGCACCGCAAAAAGGAGCAGGAGAGGACATTAACAAATACGTAACCCGCGTTTAACGGTTTTGTAACATTGTCGCACTTATTTTGCATAATAAAACGGTATGCCGATGACGCGCCAATATTACGATCCGACCGAAGCAGAACGCAGGCTTGCCGACATAGGCCTGGAGATCAGCCGTATGGCCCTGCGCGAATGCGACCGTACGATATTCGGTGCAATAGTCTTCGACGTGAGGTCGATGATCCTGCTGTCACGCCAGAAGAGCGAATCGGGAGACGAAGCATCGACGGCAATGGCGCAGATCGAAAACCGCATTCTGTCGCGCATATCGTTCGCAATGCTCTCCTACGCCGCAAGGGTCGAACGCGAACCGGCAGCCTACGAAGAGTGCAGACAATGCAGCAAGATGTTGCGGGAACTGGAGAAACTGGCTCTTGAAACGGGAAACCCGGCACGATAACCGGCAGCAACCGAACAGAGAGAGGAGATACAAAAAGGAGTTAAACTGAAAAACAACCGATACACAACATAATTATGTCGCCAATTTTCACATTCATCGTCATCACGCTCGGCGTACTTGCCCTGTTGGGCATAGTTGTCGGAGTGACAAACGACGCAGTCAACTTCCTGAACTCGGCCTTCGGATCCAAGGTCGCGCCCAAGAACATCATTCTCGCCATCGCATCGGCCGGTATAATGGTCGGAGTAATCACGTCAAGCGGAATGATGGACGTTGTCCGCAGCGGAGTATTCTATCCGTCGCATTTCACATTCTCGGAGATCATGATACTCTTCCTGGGAATGATGCTCGGAAACATAATTCTGCTCGACATATTCAACTCGCTGGGACTCCCGACGTCGACGACCGTATCGATGGTATTCGGACTTCTCGGTGCAGCCATGGCCGCAGCCATTCACAAGATCGCCAACTCGCCCGACTACACGATGTCCGACATGTCGGAATTCATCAACTCGGGCAATGCACTTGTAATCATCTCGGCCATACTGCTCTCGGTGGTGCTCGCATTCATCATGGGTCTGGTGACAATGTACATCTCGCGTGTGATATTCTCGTTCCGCTACCAGCGGGTCTTCAAGTACTTCGGAGCCCTGTGGTGCGGCATATCGTTCGCCGGCATCATCTACTTCGCCGTCTTCAAGGGACTCAAGGACACGGGAATCATCTCCGACGAGGTTATGGCGTATGTCAACGACAACCTCGGACTGTGCCTGCTGGGACTGTGGCTCGCGAGTGCAGTCATACTACAGTTCCTCATGCTCTTCAAGGTCAACATTCTCAAGGTGACGATCCTCGCCGGAACATTCGCTCTCGCCCTCGCATTCGCCGGCAACGACCTGGTGAACTTCATAGGCGTGCCCCTGGCGGGTTACGACTCGTACCGCCTCGCATTGGCATCGGGAGACGAACAGATGCTCATGGAGCCGCTAATGAATCCGGCAAAGGTCAACTTCTGGATCATGGTGAGCGCGGGACTGGCGATGATACTGACGCTCTACTTCTCACGCAAGGCCATGAAGGTGACCGAGACCGAGCTGTCGCTCTCGAACCAGCATGAAGGCGACGAAAAGTTCGGTTCGAGCTTCATCTCGCGCGGACTTGTACGCGGAGCAATAGTCACCAACAACTTCTTCGCACGCATCACCCCGCAGCGTGTGCGCGATGCAATCAACAAGCAGTTCGAACCGCTGCCCCGCGAAGAGCAGGGATCGGCCATGTATGACCTCATACGTGCAACCGTCAACCTCACGGGAGCCTCGATCCTCATCGCTATCGGTACCTCGTTCAAACTGCCCCTCTCGACCACGTACGTAGTCTTCATGGTTGCCATGGGTAGCTCGCTCGCAGACCGGGCATGGGGCCGCGAAAGCGCCGTATACCGCATCACCGGCGTGATGACCGTCATCTCGGGCTGGTTCATCACGGCTCTGGCGGGATTCGTCATAGCGCTGGTCGTAACGCTCGTGCTGATATGGGGAGGCTGGATCGCCGCAGTGGCAATATCGGTTATCTGCATATTCCTGCTCATCAAGGGCAACTTCTTCGACAAGCACAACGAGAAAAAGGAGGAGAACGAAACCGCTGCCATTGCCGACAAGGACTCTACCGACATCATGATGAACCGCATCGAGGAGGTATGCACGACCATGGAGCAGGTTACGCGGATATACAGCCGAACAATAGTCGCCGTCTTCAAGGAGAACCGCAAGGTGCTGAAGGATATGGTCAAGGAGTCCGACGAACTCTTCTACGAGGCTCGTGAGCGCAAATACAAGATTCTGCCCCTGCTGCGCAACCTCCAGGACCACGACATCGCAACCAGCCAGTTCTACGTGCAGGTAGTGGACTACCTGTCCGAGGCAACGAAGGCACTGATACACATCACGCGCCCGGCATTCGAGCACATCAACAACAACCACCAGGGCTTCACCAAGGAGCAGATAGTCGACCTCAAGCTCGTGAACGACGAAGTCGAGGCCATATTCGTCACCATCAACGAGATGCTGCGCCGCAAGCACTTCTCCGACATGTCGATAATCATCGAGATGCGCGACCACCTCTTCGACACCATCGACGAGGTAATGCGCAACCAGCTGCGCCGCATGAAGGACGGCAAGTTCTCGACATCGGCCGGCATACTCTACTTCAACATACTGAACGAGACCAAGACCATGGTGCTGCAGTCGCGCAACATCATGAAGTCTCTCGAACATTTCGTCGGTGAAAGCGGCGAATACCCGCTTCTGGCTCAGTCGATAGCAGCCAAGGCCGAGATGCTCGAAGAGATGGCCGAATAGGCGACACTAACGACAAAGAAGGCCCGGACTTCAATTGTGAAGTCCGGGCCTTCGTGCATAAACGAGAGATGGCGGAGGAACTATCCTTCGCCATCTCCGATTTAAAGGTCGTAAGCCACAATTATTTTGCAGCCTCTGCAGGAGCAGCAGCCTCTTCTGCAGCAGGAGCAGTCTCAGCCTCAACGGCAGCCTTCTTCTCGCAAGTCTCGCAAGCCTCACCGGCCTTCTCGCAGTTCTCAACCTTTGCGCAAGCTTCCTGAGCCTCAGCCTCGGCAGCAGCCTTCTTGTTGCAGTTACCGCAGCCAACCATAGCAACGGCAGCAACCAGCATTACCATAGATAAAACTTTCTTCATGGTGTTGATTGATTTAAGTTTATTAATAGAGTCACTCGCAAAAATATACAATAGACAAAGAAAATGCAAGAAAAATAAAAAATTTTTCAAAATTCTTCATTTGCCTGCACTAACTCACTGAATTTGATGCTTTCACGAGTAATATAGGCCTTGGGGAAGTCGTTGCGTACACGCCCCAGCAGGACAATGGCCTCCTCGGAGGTCAAACAGCTGCCTACCAACACCTTGAAGTACGGATTTTCATAATCTATCTGACTGTGGACGTCGGGATACATCGAATTGAACGCCGTGATGGTCGCCTCGGCATCGGCCCTTGCGGTACTGCCGTTGTCGAAGAAGATGACAATGCGGAAGCCGTTGACGGCATCGCTCTGCACGGCCGTATCGGCCTGACGCACAGCCGTGGCAGCAGAACCGTACTCCGTAACGACAACCCGCGAAGTCGTATGCAGCGAGTCATTCACGGCCGGTACGGCGAGTTTCTGCTTGAAGTTCCCGATTCGCTGTGCTCTGGCAGCCGTCACCGGCAACACCAGCAGGGCGGCCGCAACCGCCAGTTTCAATATTCTGATCATCATTCCGTTAATTTACGCAAATCATCATCTGAGACGCCCATCGTCTTGAGCAGATCACGCAGTGGCATGTTGGCCGTCTTCACGTTGCGTCCCACAGGCCCGACCTTCACGCGGCCCTCGAACGTCAGCGATATGTTGTCTATCTCGCCGCGCCGTACCTTGTTCCAGACGCCATAGGCGGCAATCGGGTTCGACAACTTTATCGTGAACGGCACCTTTACGGTCGAAGTGCTGCGTTCGGGCACAAACACCTTTTCAATCAGTTCGGCCGAGCAGACGGTCGACGTGGAGTAGAAGAGCGTAACAGTACCGCTCTCGACCGAGATGTTGTGTCTGAAGGCGTTGTCCACCACCAGCGACAACTCGAACGACGTCAGCCCGATCTGTTTCAGTCCCTCGACACGTTCCACCTTTATTTTCTCTTTCTCCGCGGGCGCAGGCTCCGGTTTTTCAGGCTGCCTGTTGCGGTTGCAGGAGAGCAGTGCCAGCGACATCAGGGCCGCAACTGACAGGGCCAAAAACAATCTTCGTCTCATCGTCGGGCTATGTAAATGTGAGCTATGCCGAAACTTACGCTGCGCACCTCGCACGAAACGAAACCCGCCGCGCGCAGCATCTCGGCGAATTTGTCGGGCGACGGAAACTCATCGACCGATTCGGGCAGATATTCATACGCGGCGCCGTCATGCGACAGCATGCGGCCCACACGCGGCAGAATCTTGTGGAAATACCAGTGGTACAGGGCGCCGAACATGCGGTTGTCCGGTTTCGAGAACTCGAGGACGACCAATGCGCCGCCCTCCCTTATCGTACGGCGGATCTCCCGCAGGCAGGCTTCGATATTCTCGAAATTGCGCACGCCGAAGGCCACCGTCGCCACATCGACATTGCCGTCGCCGACATCGAGATGCTCGGCATCGCCCCGGTCGAGGGTTATGTGTTCGTCGAGCCCGCGCGCCAGGATCTTCCGGCGGGCGCGTTCGAGCATGGCTTCGGAAAGGTCCACGCCGAGAATACGGCAGCCGCGTATGCGTTCGGCCATGGCAATGGCCAGATCGCCCGTGCCGGTCGCCACGTCGAGTATGCGTTTGGGGTGCATGCGGCGGACTATGCGCACCACGCGCCGGCGCCACATGCGGTCGACATTCATCGACAGCAGATGGTTCAGGCGATCATATGTCGGGGCGATATGGTCGAACATGTCGCGCACCTGGTCCCGTTTCGAATCTTCCCGATCGTATGGTTTCATAACAGATGCAAATTTAAAAAAATTATCGCAAAACAGGCAAACCGTCACTCATATCTGACGGCCTCATCGGGTTTTATCGACGATACTATACGCGCCGGTACCGTGAGCATGACCACTATCAGCGCCACCGTGCCGACATTCAGCAATACAAGCCACCACCAGCCGAGATCGATCGGCACGACCGACAGCATGTAACCCTCGGAATCGAGTTTCACCAATCCGGTCCACTTCTGTATCAGACAGAGTGCAAGGCCGACCGCATCGCCCCATGCCACGCCCTTCGCGACGATGAATGCCGCCCGGTAGAGGAATACCCGGCGCAGCGAGGAGTCGTTCATGCCCAGAGCCTTCAGCACGCCGACCATGCGCGTGCGCTCAAGCACGAGTATGAGCAGGGCCGAGATCATGTTGAACAGCGCCACGGTCAGCATTATGACGATGATCACCACGGCGTTGACGTTATGGGCCTTGAGCCAGTCGAATACATTGGGGAACAGGCGCGTGACACTCACGGCCATGAGTCCATCGGCATCATCGCCGCCCTCGAGCAGCAGCCGGCGGTTCAGGCGGTCGGCAAAATCGTCGGCAAGGCCGAATCCGTCGACCCTCACCTCATATCCCGATATAGCGAGGGAGTCACCGCCCATCAGGCGACGTACGTTGCGTATGTCCGTAAGCGCCATGGCATCGTCCATCTCGTCCATGCCGGTGGAGTATATGCCCGACACGCGGAAGCGGTCGCGGCGCGGCGGCGCATCGGCCGCAACGAAGAGCATCTCGACCCTGTCGCCGACCGACAGTGCGAGCCTCCCGGCAACGCCGCGCGACAGGAGTATATCCTTGTACCGCACCGAATCGCCCGTACGGGGCAGTTCGCCCTCCAGCAGGTTGTCGGCAAAAAACGACATGGCGCCGTCGCCCTCAACACCCTTCAGGGCAAGCCCGGCCACACCTTCATCGGTTCGGGCTATGCCGCCCTTGACCGCATAGACATTCATCGAGACGAAACCGTCGGTCGTCGAGATCAGGCGTTCGATACCGGCACTGCGCCTTACCGGTGCAGGCTCGGCATACCCCGAAGCGCGCATGTCGGCAACCTGCACGTGCGACGAAAAGCCGACCATCTTGTCGGATATGTCGCGCTTGAAACCCATGACGATGGCCAGCGTCACGATCATCACGGCCATGCCTACAGCCACAGATGCCGTAGCAATACGCACCATAACGTTGGGACGCCCTCCCGATGCCGAAAACGACGTACGTTCGGCTATGAAATATTCGACATTCACTCGACTTTCAAAACATTCTGCTGCCGCAACGAAATGCGTCAGCGACCTTATTCGGGTAATTTTATGCAAAGTAACACAATTTTTTCCTATTTTTGCACATTATTCGATATGAGCCGGGACGTTCCGGCGGTACGACCGCCGCGACCGAACCCGGAATTTACGAACAAAACAACGAACACGAATCTGTTATGATCACATTGCTTCAGGCGGGTACTGCCGCCTATGACACGGGCTTCGCGCTCTCAAACCTGACTACTTCGGGGGCCTTCATACTGACCATCGTCATAGCCGTAGTCGGCTATCTGGTACAGGCACGCCTCCAGTCCGTATTCGAAAAATACTCGCAGGTGATGTTCCCCGGCGGTCTGACCGGCGCCGAAGTCGCCGAAAAGATGCTCCGCGACAACAATATCCACAACGTAAAGATCACCCACGTCGCAGGACATCTCACCGACCACTTCAACCCGCAGACCATGACCGTCAACCTCAGCGACAGCGTCTATTCGAGCCGCAGCATTGCGGCGGCAGCCGTCGCCTGCCACGAGTGCGGCCATGCCGTGCAGCACGCACAGGGATATGCCCCGCTGCAGCTCCGCTCGCAACTCGTACCCATCGTCAGCTTCTCGTCGCAGATAGCCATATGGGTCATTCTCGCAGGCCTCGTTCTGATGTCGGCCACCGACAACGAGATCGTCTGCTGGATAGGCATAGGCCTGATAGGCATGTCGGCGCTCTTCTCGATCATCACGCTGCCGGTAGAGTACAACGCTTCGGACCGAGCCCTCGAATGGCTCGAATCGAGCCGCACGCTCGAGGGCGAGCAGCTCGACGGCGCCCGCGTGGCTCTGCGCTGGGCCGCCCGCACATACCTTGTGGCCGCACTGGCCGCAATCGCTTCGGTCATCTACTACATAACGCTGGTGATGAACCGCCGCCGCTAATACCGCGACAAAGATGTACACGTTCGACCACGACCTGTTTCTGGCCCTCAACTTCGACGGGGGCAAATTCATGGACACGGCCATGACCGTAATTTCCGGCACGGCCATGTGGATACCCCTGTACCTCTTCATCTTCGCCGCGATATGGAAGCGGTACGGCTGGAAAAACTGTCTGGCCTTCGTGGTATGCCTCGCGCTCGCCATGGGTCTGGCCGACATGTTCTGCGGCATATTCAAGCATTCGGGACTGCTCAAGCACGTCTGGGAGAGTTTCCCGCCGCGCCCGCGCCCGATGTTCGAGCCGGCAATACGCGGAATGGTACATGTGGTGTCGTACGCCCACGGCCCATACGGCACGGTGTCGGCACACGCCGCAACCGTCGCGGCACTGGCCGTCATCTCGTCGCTGACCATACGCAGGCCGTGGTTCACATGGCTAATGGTGGCCGTGACGCTGCTGGTATGCTACTCGCGGATATACCTCGCATGCCACTATCCGATGGACCTGCTGCTCGGGCTGGTCGTAGGCATCGTCTCGGGCGGCGCGATGTACCTGTTGTACAAAAAACTCGCGGAAGTACTGAAAAAATTCTCGTAATGCGTATCTTTGTGCGCTTTTTCAACGAATTTCAAAAAAACGATATAACGATATGAGCATCGAACAACTCAGCGAACAGGAGCAGCTGCGACGTCAATCGCTCGCCGCCCTGCGCGAACTCGGCATCAACCCCTACCCCGCCGCCAGATACGAAGTTACGGCCACGGCTCGCGAAATAGCCGAGAATTTCGACCCCGAGAAGGGTAATTACCAGAACGTAAGCGTCGCAGGACGAATGATGAGCCGCCGCATCATGGGCAGCGCCTCGTTCTTCGAACTGCAGGACCATACGGGACGCATACAGATCTACATACGCCGCGACGACGTCTGCCCCGAAGGCGACCCGACGCTCTACAACACCGTATTCAAGAAGCTGCTCGACATCGGAGACTTCATCGGTGTCGAGGGATTCGCCTTCCGCACCAACACCGGCGAGTTGTCGATCCACTGCCGCAAGTTCACGGTCATCTCCAAGTCGCTGCGCCCGCTGCCGGTGGTGAAGGAGAAGGACGGACAGGTGTTCGACGCCCTGACCGACCCGGAGGTGCGCTACCGCCAGCGCTACGTCGACCTGGCCGTCAACCCGCAGGTACGCGACGTATTCGTCAAGAGGGCCAAGATCATCTCGACCATGCGTGCTCTGTTCGATTCGATGGGCTACCTTGAGGTCGAGACCCCGATCCTGCAGCCCATACCCGGAGGCGCCGCGGCGCGCCCGTTCATCACGCACCACAACGCCCTCGACATAGACTTCTACATGCGAATCGCCACGGAACTCTATCTCAAGCGGCTGATTGTCGGCGGCTTCAACGGCGTATATGAGTTCGGCAAGAACTTCCGCAACGAAGGCATGGACCGTACGCACAACCCCGAATTCACCTGCATGGAGATATACGTGGCCTACAAGGACTACAAGTGGATGATGGAGTTCTCGGAGCAGATGTTCGAGAAGGTGGCACTTGCCGTGAACGGCACCACCGACGTGACCATCGACGGCAAGCAGATCTCGTTCAAGGCCCCGTTCCGCCGTCTCACGATGACCGACGCCATTCTCGAGAAGACCGGATACGACATCACCGGACAGAGCGAGGAGCAGATACGCGAAGCCTGCAAGCGCCTCAATGTCGAGATCGACGACACCATGGGCAAGGGCAAGCTCATCGACGCCATCTTCGAGCACTACTGCGAAGGCGACCTCATACAGCCCACGTTCATATGCGACTACCCCATCGAGATGTCGCCCCTGAGCAAGCGTCACCGCGACAACCCCGACCTTACGGAGCGTTTCGAACTCTTCGTCAACGGCAAGGAGCTCTGCAACGCATACTCCGAGCTGAATGATCCGATCGACCAGCTGGAGCGCTTCCAGGAGCAGCTGCACCTGAGCGAAAAGGGAGACGACGAGGCGATGTTCATCGACATGGACTTCGTGCGCGCGCTCGAATACGGCATGCCGTCGTGCTCGGGTCTGGGTATCGGCATCGACCGACTGACCATGTTCATGACAGGACAGACCTCGATACAGGACGTGCTCCTCTTCCCGACCATGCGTCCCGAGAAGAAGGCTACGGCCGATCCCGTGGAAAAATATACGGAAATAGGAGTGCCCGAAGAGTGGGTCCCCGTAATCCAGAAGATGGGATATATCACCGTAGATTCGCTCAAGAAGCTCTCGGCCGGCAAGTTCTTCAACGACCTGTGCGGATTCAACAAGAAGAACAAGCTCGGACTGAAGGCTCCCTCGATGGAGGAGGTCAAGAAGTGGTGCGGGCAATAATTAGCTGAATACATGGCAAAACTAAAACTTCCATACTCGCCCAAGACAATGGCCATAGGGTCATTCGGCCTTGCATGCATCGTGCTGATGATAGCCAGTGTGAACGGCAAACTGCCCGAATGGGTATTCTACACCATCTGCACGGCACTGCTGATCGGCCTGATATGGATACTGTACTCGCAACTCTATGCCAAGCTGAACAAACGCCAACGGGCGCTGTTGGGCGTACTGTCGCTCATATTCCCCGGTGTGGTCATCACCCCGCTCATCATGGCGTTCGTCTCGGACGGCACCTATTCGCGGTGGCAGCACTTCGGGATATCGGCCATGACGTGGCTCTGCTCGGCATTCGTGATACTGGTAATCTATTCTATAATATTCAAAAACAAACCGAAAATGAGAAAGAAAATCGTTGCCGGCAACTGGAAGATGAACACTCTTCCGGCCGAAGGCGTTGAATTGGCAAAGAACGTAGTTGCAGGACGCGCTACGGTCTGCTCATGCGTGAACTTCATCGTTTGCCCCCCGTTCACACACCTCTCGCAGGTGATCGAGGCCGTAAAGGGCTCCGACATCGAAGTAGGTGCACAGAACTGCGCCGCCGAGGCAAAGGGAGCATACACCGGCGAGGTGGCTGCCTCGATGATTGCCGCCCTGGGCTGCAAATACGTCATTCTGGGCCACTCGGAGCGCCGCCAGTACTACGGCGAGACGTCGGCCACACTCAACAGGAAGATGGAGCAGGCATACGCCAACAACCTTGCCCCCATCTACTGCGTAGGCGAGAACCTCGAGGAGCGTGAGGCAGGCAAGCACTTCGACGTTGTCAAGGCACAGATCGAGGAGGTGGTATTCAACCTCACCGAGGAGCAGTTCTCGAAGCTCGTCATAGCATACGAGCCGGTATGGGCCATCGGCACCGGCAAGACCGCTACGGCAGAGCAGGCACAGGAGATCCACGCATATATCCGCGAGGTTCTGCGCGGCAAGTTCGGCAAGGCTGCCGACGAGTGCCCGATCCTCTACGGCGGAAGCTGCAAGCCGTCGAATGCAGCCGAGATCTTCGCCAAGCCCGACGTTGACGGCGGCCTTATCGGAGGCGCTGCACTGAAGGCCGAGGATTTCCTCGCCATCGGCAAGGGATTCGAGGCGTAAGCCACACCTGAAGACAACGGGACTGCCCGCCGCAAAGGCCGGGGCAGTCCTCTTTTTTCAATCCGCATCATGGAGAGACACATAGACATACACGACTACGACTACCCGCTTCCCGAGGAACGCATAGCCAAATTCCCGCTGGCCGAACGCTCGGCCTCGAAACTGCTCATATACGACAAGGGGGCTATCTCCGAAAAGCATTTCGCCGACATCGGCGACGTGCTGCCCGAAGGCTCGCTGCTGGTCTTCAACAACACGAAGGTCGTACGCGCCCGCCTGATCATGCACAAGGAGTCGGGCGCCCGCATCGAGGTCTTCTGCCTCGAGCCGCACGCCCCGGCCGACTATGAGCGGGCATTTGCCGTCAAGGGTTCGTGTTCTTGGAGCTGCATCGTCGGCAACCTCAAGAAGTGGAAGGAGGGGGCCGTGGCCATCAATTTCGATTTCGAGGGCCGTCCGTCGAAAATCGAGGCGCGTATCGAGGAGCGAGGCTCGCGTGAGCACATCGTGCGCTTCGACTGGGACGCCGACATGACCTTCGGCCAGCTGCTCGAGTACCTCGGGCGCATACCCATACCGCCATACCTCAACCGCGAAAGCGAGGAGATCGACAACACGCGCTACCAGACCGTCTACTCGAAATTCGAGGGTTCGGTTGCCGCACCGACCGCCGGCCTGCACTTCACGCCCGAACTCATCGAGTCGATGCGCAGCCGCGGATTCGCATTCGAGGAGGTGACGCTGCACGTAGGCGCCGGCACGTTCCTGCCCGTCAAGGAGAAGGACGCCGCCGACCACCCCATGCACACCGAACACTTCGAGGTGCGGCTCTCGACCGTCGATACGCTGCTCGCCAACATCGGCAACATCACGGCCGTGGGCACGACGTCGGTACGCACGCTCGAATCGCTGCCCGTACTTGCATGGAGAATCCACACCGCCGGCTCGTGCGGCGACGAGGTCATAGGGCAATGGGAACCCTACGACATTCCGGCCGAATACACGGGACGCGATGCCCTTGCCGAGCTGGCCGGCTACATGAGGCGCAACGGGCTGGAGAAGATCAAGGCCGCGACACGCATCATGATCACGCCGCTGGGATTCGAATACCGCATCGTCCGCAACATCATCACCAACTTCCACCAGCCGCAGTCGACACTGCTGCTGCTCGTGGCGGCATATGTAGGTGACGACTGGCACCGCATATACGACTACGCCCTGCACAACGGGTTCCGTTTCCTGAGTTACGGAGACTCGTCGCTGCTCATGCGATAGCGTGAAATATTCGGCCCGTGACGGCAATTTCCGACACTGTCCATACGTTTATGTCATAAAGGCCGGGCCGCTGCAGTGCGGCACGGAAAATGCAAACACGAAAAGATAAAACAGACAGTTATGGAAATAGTAAAAGTTCATGCGAGGGAGATCCTCGATTCGAGAGGCAACCCGACCGTAGAGGTCGAAATCGAAACCGCTTCAGGGGCCTTCGGCCGCGCCGCCGTACCGAGCGGTGCATCTACCGGCGAACACGAAGCCCTCGAGCTTCGCGACGGCGACAGGGGACGCTATCAGGGCAAGGGCGTCATGAAGGCCGTAGAGAACGTCAACACGATCATTGCACCGGCCCTGCTGGGCACTCCCGTCACGGACCAGGCAGGCATCGACCGCAAGATGATCGAGCTTGACGGTACGGCGACAAAGTCGCGTCTCGGAGCCAACGCCATTCTCGGCGTCTCGCTCGCGGCGGCACGCGCCGCGGCCGACTACTACGGCATGCCGCTCTACAGGTACATCGGCGGCACGAACGCCAAGACTCTGCCCGTACCGATGATGAACATCATCAACGGCGGATCGCACTCCGATGCACCCATCGCATTCCAGGAGTTCATGATACGTCCAGTGGGCGCTTCGTCGCTCCGCGAGGGCGTGCGCATGGGAGCCGAAGTCTTCCACAGCCTCAAGAAGGTGCTGCACAAACGCGGGCTGTCGACGGCCGTCGGCGACGAGGGAGGCTTTGCCCCGGCCCTCAACGGCACGGAGGACGCCATCGAGTCGATAATCGAAGCCATCGGGGCTGCCGGATACGTTGCCGGCAAGGACGTCATGATAGGCATGGACTGCGCCTCGTCGGAATTCTACAGGGACGGCATCTATGACTATACGGTTTTCGAGGGCGGGAAGGGAGCGAAACGCACCTCGCGCGAACAGGTCGAATACCTGCGCGGACTGGTGGACAAATACCCCATCGACTCGATCGAGGACGGCATGGCCGAGAACGACTGGGAAGGTTGGCAGATGCTGACACGCGAACTCGGCAGCCGCTGCCAGCTGGTCGGCGACGACCTCTTCGTCACGAACGTCGAATTCCTGAAGAAGGGCATAGAGATGGGCTGCGCCAATTCGATACTCATCAAGGTCAACCAGATAGGCACGCTCACCGAGACGCTCGACGCCATCGAGATGGCACACCGCGCCGGCTATACCACCGTAACGTCGCACCGTTCGGGCGAGACCGAGGATTCGACCATCGCCGACATAGCCGTAGCCACGAACTCAGGCCAGATAAAGACAGGCTCGATGTCGCGGTCGGACCGCATGGCCAAGTACAACCAGCTGCTCCGCATCGAGGAGGAACTCGGTGATAAGGCCGTGTACGGATTCCACGAGCCCAAAAGGAAGGCGTAACGGCGACACCTTACAGCAATGAGACAGGCCCGGCAGCAAGCCGGGCCTGTCTCGTATCGCAGAGGCTATTCCTTCGCTGGTGCCACGACCTTCAGGCCGCCGGGCAGGCACTCCACATCGAGCGGGAAATCGACACCCCGCTGTCCGTCGACATCGGTCGCTATGTCGCCGAGCGTCGATGTTATCCTTATGTGCCGGCTCCGCAGGTAGACTATCGACGACGGATAGCCGCCGATCATGTGGCGTATGACGTTGATGCCAAGAAGCAGCACGTCGCTCTTGCAGATGAGTATGCAGTCGAGCAGGCCGTCGCTGATGCTTGCGCCCGGGGCCAGCGGCAGGCTTCCGGCGGTCTCGCCGTTGAAGACGAGCGCTATGAGCGCCTCGACCTTGAAGGTACGCTCGTCGGTGGTCACCTCCAACGGGATCGTACGCATCTCCTTGAGCTCCTTGATTCCCTCGAACAGGTAGGCCAGGCGGCCTATGCGATGCTTGATACCGTCGGGCGTATGCTGCGACGTGGTGGTAAAGAGCCCGAAACTGAATACATTGACGTAATAGAGACCGTTGACACGTCCGCAGTCGACGCTCTTCACCTCACCCGAAGCTATCTGGCGGGCCGCAGCCAAAGCCCCGCGCCTCATGCCGAGCGCCCGGGCGAAATCGTTGGCCGTACCGGCCGGAATGACGCCCAAAGGTATATCCAGCCCCTTGGCCTTCATGTTGTTGATGACATAGTTCATCGTTCCGTCGCCGCCGGCTGCAACGACAATGTCCACCGTCTCGTTGCCGTCGAACGGATTGCGGCCGAATTCTATGGTCTGTGGAACAACTTCGTATCCGCCCTCGCGCAGCACGTCTGATATGGCGGCAGCCTTGCGCGAAAAATTGCCTCGTCCCGCCTTGTCGTTATAGAGAAAAAGAGCCCGTCCCTTCATGGAAAAATCTACATGTCGATGGTTTTGAAAATCTCGTAGCCGTCCTTGCCGTCATCGAGTATGAAATATACGCTCACGCTGTCGCGCATAGACTCGGCCATCCTGATGGCATCATCTGCGCCTACAACCATGAACATCGTAGCCAGCGCATCGGCCGTAATGCAGTCGTCGGTCACGACCGTGGCGGAGAGCAGCCGCGAAACCGTACCGCGACCCGTCCGCGGATCTATCGTATGCACTATCTTGCGGCCGTCGCCGTCGATATAGAAACGGCGGTAGTTGCCAGAGGTCGCAAGCGAACGGTCCTTCAGCCGGACAGTGGCATAGAGGTCCGCCCCCGGCGACATGTTGCCCTCGAAAGGAGTGTCGATACCCACACGCCATGTGTCTCCCGTAGCATTCACGCCGCGGCAGCGTATCTCGCCACCGATCTCGACGATGTAGTTCTCGGCACCCATCTCTTCGAGTATCGCGGCAGCACGGTCCACAGTGTATCCCTTGGCTATCGAATTGAGGTCGAACCGCACGCGCGGATCGCTCTTCACCACGCGGTCCCCCTCGATGCGCCACTTGTCATAGCCCACGAACTGCAACAGGGAATCGACATTCGGCCTGCATGCGGCGTGTTTCGACGCGAATCCCCACGCCTCGGTCAGGGGTTCGACCGTAACATCGTAACGGCAGTCGCACTTCTCGCCTATGGCCCGCGCCATCTCAAGGTTGAAACGCAGGTGGCTGTCGAGCGAGTCGGTAAGCCCGCGGTTCACGCGGCTTATGAGCGACGTGGAGTCGAAAATGGACATCGAAGCCTTCATCTCGGCATCGAGTTCCGACATGGCCGCATAGATCTCGGCCGGGGTCACGCCGCGCACCTTGGCGCTGATATGGAAGGTCGTCCCGAGAATCGCCCCGTCCGAGGTCACGTAACGGTCTGCGGAACTGCAGCAGACACACATTGCCGACACAATGGCCGCCGACAATGCAAAAACGAGTCTTTTCATGGTCTTCTAACAATTAAAATACTGTAAGCCAGGTCGTCCGGCATTAACGGCGACAGGCCCGGAGCGCCATGCACACGACAACGGCGGCTATCCGAAAACAAAGGTAACATTTTTTTCGTGCGCAACACCAATCCCGACGCCCGCAGCGGCAAATATCCGAATATCCAGACACAATTTCGCAATAATCGAAAAATTCGTTTTACCGTTTTGTTTATTAAGGATATATTCCTATCTTTGCGCCACGCTCTGGCGTCATTCGGTAAGGAGAATACGTCGTAGAGTGGAACTAAATAAACTTTTTTATACAAAATGGGTTATTTATCAGCAGAGAAAAAGCAGGAGCTTTTCGGTCAGTACGGCAAGTCTAACACCGATACCGGTTCGCCCGAGAGCCAGATCGCGTTGTTTTCGTACCGTATCAGCCACCTTACGGAACACCTCAAGAACAACAAGCACGACTTCGGTACGCAGCGCGCACTGTTGCGCCTCGTAGGTAAGCGCCGCCAGTTGTTGGAGTATCTCAAGGAGATTGACATCGAGCGCTACCGCGCAATCGTCAAGACGCTCAACCTCCGCAAGTAAGAGAGGTTAAAGATGAAGGGTCTGTCTATGTTTAGGCCGGCCCTTCGTTTTTATACCGCAAATCCGCTTTCATGAACGCACGCCCCCTCGCGGGAGAGAGCATATCCGCATAAACCGCGGCAGCCTTGTGTTGAAACAATTTTATTTGGACGAAAAAGATATGATGGAAGAAAACAAGTTGTACCATCCGGTACGCAAGACGATCACACTGGCAGACGGCCGGGAGATCATGATCGAAACGGGGAAACTCGCAAAACAGGCCGACGGTGCGGTGGTTCTCAAGCAGGGAGACACCATGCTGCTGGCAACCGTAGTGGCAGCCAAGGACGCCAAGGAAGGCACCGACTTCATGCCGCTGCAGGTGGAATACAAGGAAAAATACGCCGCATGCGGCCGCTACCCCGGCGGTTTCATGAAGCGTGAAGGCAAGGCCAACGACAGCGAAATTCTCGTCGCCCGCCTCATCGACCGCGCTCTGCGCCCGCTCTTCCCGGCAGACTACCACGCCGAAGTTTATGTTACCGTAACCCTCATATCGGCCGACAAGGACATTCAGCCCGACGCTCTGGCCGGTCTGGCAGCCTCGGCCGCACTGGCCGTATCGGACATTCCGTTCGGAGGCCCCATTTCCGAGGTACGCGTGGCCCGCATCAACGGCGAATACGTGATAAACCCGACATTCTCGCAGATGAAGGACGTCGATCTCGACATCATGGTCGGCGGTACGATCGACAATATCCTGATGGTCGAGGGCGAGATGAAGGAGGTATCCGAGGAGGTCATGCTCAACGCCATCAAGTTCGCACACGAGGAGATAAAGAAACACTGCGCCGTCCAGATCGAACTCTCCAAGGAGCTCGGCAAGGACGTGAAACGCACATACTGCCACGAAACCAACGACGAAGAACTCCGTCAGACCATCATCAACGAGCTCTACGACAAGGCTTACGCCATCGCTACGAGCGGCACGATGAAGCACGAGCGCGAAGACAAGTTCAACGAGCTCGAGGCCGAGTTCGCATCGCGCTACACCGAGGAGGAACTCGTCGAGAAGGCCCCGCTCATTCACAAGTACTTCCACGATGACGTGCAGAAGAAGGCCATGCGCAACATGATCCTCGACGAGGGCAAGCGCCTCGACGGCCGCCGCACGGACGAAATCCGCCCGATAGCCTGCGAAGTGGACTACCTGCCCGCAGCACACGGTTCGGCCCTCTTCACCCGCGGTGAGACCCAGGCACTGGCAACCGTAACGCTCGGCACCAAACTCGACGAGAAAGTCAAGGACGAGGTTCTGGTACAGGGTTCGGAACAGTTCGTACTCCACTACAACTTCCCGCCCTTCTCGACAGGCGAAGCCAAGGCATCGCGCGGCCTGAGCCGCCGCGAGATAGGCCACGGCCACCTCGCATGGCGCGCCCTCAAGCCCATGATCCCGCTGGGAGAGGAGAACCCCTATGCAGTACGCGTCGTATCGGACATTCTCGAGTCGAACGGTTCGTCGTCGATGGCTACCGTTTGCGCCGGCACCCTCGCACTGATGGACGCAGGCGTCAAGATGAAGAAACCCGTATCGGGTATCGCCATGGGTCTGATCACCGACTCGCAGAGCGGCAAGTGGGCCGTGCTGTCGGATATCCTCGGCGATGAGGACCACCTCGGCGACATGGACTTCAAGGTTACGGGTACGCGTGACGGTATCACCGCTACCCAGATGGATATCAAGGTGGACGGACTTTCGTACGAGGTTCTGGCCAAGGCCCTTGAGCAGGCCCGCGTAGGACGTCTGCACATTCTCGACAAACTCACCGAGTGCATCTCCGAGCCTCGCGCCGACTACAAGCCGTTCGTTCCGCGCATCGTACAGATAACGATCCCGCAGGACAGCATCGGTGCAGTGATAGGCCCCGGCGGAAAGGTTATCCAGGATATACAGAAGACCACGAATACGACCATCACCATCACCGAAGTCGACGACAAGGGTATCGTGGACATATTCGGTGTGGACAAGGAGTCGCTCGACGGCGCACTGGCACGCATCAAGGCTATCGTAGCCGTGCCGGAGGTCGGCGAGGTATACCACGGCAAGATCACCTCGATAGTATCGTTCGGCGCCTTTGTCGAGATACTTCCCGGCAAGGAGGCTCTGCTCCACATCTCGGAGATCGACTACAAGCGTTTCGAGACCATGGAGGAGACCGGCCTCAAGGAGGGTGACATGATCGACGTGAAACTCATCGGAGTGGATCCGAAGACCAACAAGTTCAAGTTGTCGCACCGCGCACTGCTGCCCAAACCGGAAGGCTGGGTTGAGCGCGAGCCCCGCAGGCCCCGCGAACAGCGTGAGCCCCGCGAGAACGGCAACCGCAACCACAAACCCCATTCCGACAAAAAACACAACGAGTAAGGGGGTCTGCAAACGAAACAAAAGGACGGGCATGTGAATGTCCGCCCTTTTGTTTTTCCTGCAAAGTATTCTGGAAGCAAAAAAATATCATTCAAATTATACTTTCGTTAAAGAGTTTTAGTTATATTTGCATAGTATATGTACCTATGTGAACGGCCCGACAGAGAGCATCACAGCGGCTTTATGCGATAATAAATTGACAAACAGAATATTACCAAACACACAAAACACAAAAAATTATGAAACGCCTACTGAAACTGACAATGGTTCTTGCGATTGCGTCTTTCGCATTCACAAGCTGTAATTGTTTTAAGAAAATGGCCAAAAACGAGGGACAGGTAGCTGTAAGCTGCAATCCCGAGGTTCTGGTTCTCAACAACGGCAAGATCGCGGCCGACATCAACGTCAACTTCCCCGCGAAGTATTTCGACAAGAATGCCGTACTGAAAGTTACTCCGGTAATCGTATTCGAGGGAGGCGAAGTCGCAGCTCCGACCAAATGTCTTCAGGGCTCGAAAGTAAAGGACAACTATACGGTTGTAAACGAGAACGGCGGTTCGTACTCGTACAGCGTAGAGTTCCCCTACGACGAACGCATGCAGCAGTGCGAGCTCCAGCTCCGCGTCGAGGTTAAGTGCCCCAGCGGTCCGTGCAAGGAGTTCACGCTCGTAAACGCCAACACCGGCGCTCTCCCGACCAAGGAGGAGGCTGAGATTCTGGCCAAGGGCGGTGCCGAGGCAGCTGCTCTCACCAAGTCGTTCGGCCGTACGATCGCCAAGGGTCTGAACACCCTTCAGAAGGATCTCGACTATGCCGACAACATGCAGATCGCAGCCAACGACTACAAGAACGTTACCACGGTCGTAACCAAGGCCGACATTCTCTACAAGATCAACAGCTCGAAGGTCAGCAAGAAGGCTATCAAGACCGAAGACCTCGCAAACCTCGAGGCTAAGGTTGCCGAGAACAAGGCCAATGACCGTGCTACGCAGAGCGTATATGTAAACGGTTACGCTTCGCCCGATGGTCCGGAGAAGTTCAACGACAAGCTCTCGAGCGCACGTAGCGAGTCCGGCAAGAAGGCTATCGAGAAGCTGCTGGCCGACGCAGGTCTGCAGATCGACGCCGCTTCGTACGGTGAGGACTGGGAAGGCTTCAAGGAGGCTGTTGCCGCTTCGAACATCGAGGACAAGGAGATCATTCTCCAGGTTCTGAGCCAGTACGACTCGTCGGCTCAGCGCGAGAAGGAGATCAAGAACCTCTCGGCCGTATACGGAACACTGAAGAAGGAGATCCTGCCGCAGCTCCGTCGTGCACAGATCGTCAACAGCGCCGACATCACCGGCAAGACCGACGACGAGATGCTTGCACTGGTTAAGGCCGGCGACTTCAAGGAACTCGACCTCGAGGAACTCCTCCACATCGCAGAGGCAAAGCCCGAGTGCGCAGTCGCTGCCCTGGAGTATGCAGCTGCAAAATATAACGACGCCCGTGCATACAACAACCTCGGTCTGGCTTACGCTGAGGCTGGTGAGAACGCCAAGGCTCTCGCAGCATTCCAGAACGCAGTCAAGGCCGGTGGCAACTCGGCCGAGCTGAACAACAACCTCGCTCTCGCCTACCTGGCAAACGGCGACGTTGAGAAGGCCAAGGAGTATGCAAAGGCTGCCGACGCACAGACTCAGGCTCTGGTATATGCAGCTGAAGGCGACTATGCAAAGGCCGCTCCGAAGCTCACGGGTTACAACGCTGCCATCGCTCAGATCATGAACGGCGATCTGGCTGCCGCCAAGAACAGCATCGCTAACGACAACTCGGCCAAAGCCGACTACCTGCGTGCCGTTATCGCTGTCAAGGAGGGTAACCTGAACAACGCAAAGGCTCAGCTCAACAGCGCAATCTCGAAGGATCCTTCGCTCGAGGCAAAGGCAAAGAAGGACGTAAACCTCGCAGCTCTCTACTAACAGACTGCCAAGGTCACGATAAATACGGACGGTACCCCTTTGCGAGGTACCGTCCGTATTTTGTAGCGGAGGTTACGGACAGAGCCGGCCGGACAAAAAATATCCGTTTTGTTCTTTCTCAAAAAAATTTCTATATTTGTATTTATAAGAATACAAACCGTTAAAACCATATCAGTTATGGAATACGCAAACCGTCTGGAAAAATATGCTCCTGCACAAAGCGAAGCGCAGGTAGCCGAAGAGGTGGCAAAGATGAAAGCAGCCGCCGAGAGGAATGAAAATACGGAGGTCTACAAATTCTGTTATTCATCAATAGATCTGACGACGCTGTCATGCAACGATTCGGACGAATCCGTCACGGAATTCGCGAAGAAAGCCGTAGAATTCTATGACAAGTACCCCGAAATTCCAAACGTGGCCTCGATATGCATCTATCCGTCATTCGTCGAGACGGTAGGACTCGCCGTTGGCGATTCGCCCATGCGTATTACGAGCGTAGCCGGCGGATTCCCCGCCGCACAGACATTCCTCGAGGTTAAGAGCCTCGAAGTGGCCATGGCCGTAGAGAACGGCGCCGACGAGGTGGACATAGTACTCAATGTCGGCAAGATGCTCAAGGGCCACTACGATGAAGCCGCCAACGAGGTGGAGGTTCTGCGCAAGGAGGCCGGCAGCGACGTGGTGCTGAAGGTGATAATCGAGTCGGGAGCCCTCAAGACGCCCGAACTCATACGCAAGGCCTCGCTGCTGTCGATGGAGGCCGGTGCCGACTTCGTGAAGACTTCGACCGGCAAGATAGACGTGGCCGCAACGCCCGAAGCTGCCGTGGTCATGTGCCACGCCATCAAGGACTACTACGAGAAGACAGGCCGCAAGGTCGGTTTCAAGGCCGCAGGAGGTGTACGCACGCCGCAGGAGGCTGTTCTCTACTATACTATTGTCAAGGAGATACTCGGTGACGAGTGGATCACGACGGACCTGTTCCGTATCGGAGCCTCGTCGGCCGCCAACAATATCCTCTCGGCAATCGAGGGCAAGCAGATCAAGTTCTTCTGACGTACAAACGCCGGCAAACAAACAAATCCCGCCGATTACCGGCGGGATTTGTTTGTTATGGTCAGGGCAAACGTCTACTGCTCCTCCAGTTTCTCGACCGTCTCGCGCAGACGGCCGGCATCGAGATGGGTGTATATCTCGGTAGTCGAGATATTCTCATGGCCGAGCAGCTCCTGCACCTGGCGTATGCTTGCCCCGCCGGCCAGCAGATGGGTGGCGAACGAGTGCCTGAAGGTATGGGGGCTGATATGCTTGTCTATGCCGGCACGGAGCGCCGCCTGCTTTATGACCGTAAAGACCATGACACGCGTAAGGCTGCGGCCGCGGTTGTTCAGGAAAACGGTCTCCTCGCCCGAGGCGGCCGTTCCCCGCTCATCGAGATACAACTGTATCCTCTCACGCGCGACCGGGCTCAAGGGGACCAGACGCTGCTTGTCGCCCTTGCCGATGACCCGAATATAGCCTTCACCGAAAAAGAGGTCGCACATACGCAGCGATATGAGCTCCGACACGCGCAGCCCGCACGAATAGAGCACCTCAAGCATGGCCCTGTCGCGCCGTCCCTTGACCGTGGAGGCGTCGACCGATGCGATTATGCGGTCGATGTCGTCGGTGGTCAGCGTATCGGGCAGCTGACGGCCGAACTTGGGTGTATCGACGAACTCGGCCGGCGAGGCCGATATGGCATCGGTTACAAGCAGATAGTTGTAGAAACTCTTGATGCTGCTCAGGCAGCGCGCCTGCGAGCTGCGTTCGCTTCCGCGGTCGAAAACATGGCACATGAAACGCTCGATCATCTGCGACTCTACCTTTTGAGGCGGAACGTCGTACATGCGCAGAATGAAGTGCGCGAAATCCCGCAGGTCACGCACGTATGAATCGACCGTATTGTCCGAAAGATTCCTCTCGAATTTTATGTATGTACGGTAACGCTTTGCCGCAGCGTCCCATTTTGCTGTATTCTCGGCCATTGTCGTTCGGGTTCAAAAGCGCTCTCCCGCCACGAAAAGAGGGAGAACAGCCAAGGCTTTTCGGATTTTTTATCCTAAATTTGCCTCTACAAAGATAGCGAATTTTACATAATATCATTCAACGGATATGGATTACGTCGAACTGAGCATGACCGTTGCGGACGAGGAGACGGCCGAAATAATAGTTGCCGAGCTGGCCGACTACCCCTTCGAGAGTTTTTCGGCCGAAGGGAGGGATCTCAAGGCATATATTCCGGAAAAGGAGCTCGCTGAATGCAGGGCCGATGTCGACAAGATGCTCGGCCGATACGGAATCGGCGGACAGAAATACACGCTCATAGGCCAGCGCAACTGGAATGCCGTATGGGAGAGCGATTTCGAGCCTGTCGAGATCGACGGCCGCGTGATAGTGCGCGCACCGTTCCATGAACCGCGACCCGAATACGGCGACATGGAGCTCGTGATCATGCCGAACATGTCTTTCGGCACGGGACACCATGTCACCACACGGCTGATGGTAGAGACGATGCTCGGAATGGAGCTGAAGGCGAAGCAGGTTCTGGACATGGGCTGCGGCACCGGGGTGCTCGCCATTCTGGCCGCCAAGTCCGGAGCGGCACATGTCGACGCCGTCGACATCGACGAGATGGCATTCGGCAACTGCGCCGACAACATCGCAGCAAACAACGTTGCGGAATGCATATCCCCCATACTCGGCGATGTCGGGGCAGTCGAGGGGCGGCATTACGACGTCATCGTGGCAAACATCAACCGCAACATACTCCTGCACGACATGCCGTCGTATGCAGCCATGCTCAACGCCGGCGGCCGCATCGTCATGAGCGGATTCCTCACCGAAGATGCCGGCGCAATATCGGAGGCCGCAAGAACGTTAGACATGCAGGAGGTGCAACGCAGGGAAAACGAAGGCTGGACAGCCATTGAATTCGTCAAGGCAGAATGAAGAGTTACAAGGCCCGCGGCATAGTCCTCAACACGCTGAAGTACGGCGAATCGTCTATGGTCGCCCATCTGCTGACCGATGTCGGCGGACGCCGCAGCTACATGGTGCAGGGCATACGCTCGTCGCGTGGGCACGGGTCGAAATCGGCACTTTTCCAGCCGATGTTCGCCGTCGAGTTCGAGGGTCTCGAATCGCCGCGAATGGAGATGCACCGGTTCCGTGAGGTACACAGCGGGATCGTACTGCAGACACTCCCATTCGACATACGCAAGACCACGATCGCACTCTTCATGGCAGAGGTTTTGTACCGTCTGGTAAAGGAGAGCGAACCCAACCCCGACCTTTTCGACTTTGCCTGGGGTTCGGTCGAGGCTCTCGACGACGCAAAGGAGGGAGTGGCCAATTTCCACCTGTGGTTCCTGGCCAACCTGAGCCGTTTCCTGGGGTTCTGTCCCGGCAACGAATATACGCACGGAGCGTTGTTCGACATGCGCGAAGGGCTCTTCACAACCGTACCGCCGCTGCATTCGGCCGTAATGTCGGCCGACAACGCGATGATCCTGCGCGACCTGCTCGAATGCGACGTCAAGTGTCTCGGCGAGATAGGGCTCAACAGACGGCAGCGAGTCGACTTCCTCGATGCGATGCTCGCATACTACGGATACCATCTCGACGCGATCCATACGGTTCGCTCGATAAAAATATTACAGGAGGTTTTCTGATGAGAAAAGCAGTCATAGCAATGGCCGTACTGTCGATCGCAATGGCAGCACAGGCCCAACAGCCGGCCGATACGGGCAAGATACGACGTATTGACCAGGAGATGAATGCCGACAACCACGGGCTCGACTACAACCCCGAAATCGGATTCTGGCCGCATATCGAGACCTGGCAGCCCGACTTCAAGGCATGGAGGTCCAATCGCAACAACCAGCCGGAAAAGATTCCGGTGCGCCCCGCCGTAACCATGAGTTCGATAGTCAACGTCTACACCCGGCCCATGCCGCAACGTGTCGTTGTACTCGACAACAATACATTGCGTGCATTCAGGCACATAAACGTCTCGAACGGACAGGCGTCGAACTGGGGCGATTTTCCGAACAGTTTTCTTGACGCACGGACGTTGTCATTTCCCGCTCCGAGGCCGTAAAAGGCCCGCATAACGGTTACAAAGCGACGCTGTCGGCCGGCATGGTCTCAGCCGACGGTGTGCTGTCATGAATATTCGCGTCCGCGGACCCGGACGGAACACTACTCTCCTCCGGCAACGGTTCGACGTTGCCGGGGTTCTTTTTATCTGCGGCGGCAGCTACGGCCTTCACCCTTTTCCATTCGAAAGCCGAAACATATGTATCGCGGCCTATGACCGTAAATACTATCACGGCCACTACGGCGATCGCTCCCAATGTCTGTATGATTCTGCGGATCATTTCGCTTCCTGTTTTTCGTCCTCCGCGTTCAGCACCTCCAGCGAACGCAGTACGGCATTGTCAATCTTGTATATGTTGTCGTAAAATCCGTTGCTCTCAAGTTTGGTATTGCGGCTGATGTAGGCCCGCAGCTGGGCCTCGATCAGCTGCCGCGATACGGCAATCTCGCGCGGGACCGGTTTCACGCCATGGCGGGCCGCATAGGCCACGAAGTCGTCCAGGAGGTTCCTGTCCGCATCGAGGAAGGCACGGAGCTGGCCGAGAGTCTCGATCTTGTCGAGTTCGGCACGATGGCGGTCGGCATACTCGATCGTATAACGGTAGAGGATATTGCGGCCCGAGACCTCGACGAAGTACTTGGTCACGTCCGTCGTGTCGAGCGGCACGAAGAGGTCGGGCATGATACCGCCACCGCCGTAGACGGTCTTGCCCTTCGGCGTCACGTAACGCAGCGAATCGGCGAAGTGTATGCTGTCGGCCGAGAAGAACTCGTTGTTGAGATAACGGTTGAACATGTCGCTGCGGTACGACTCCTCGTCGCCGAGGATATACGGTTTCTGTATGGAGCGACCCGTCGGGGTGAAATAACGTGCCACCGTGATACGCAGCGCCGAGCCGTCGGCAAACGGTACCTGACGCTGCACGAGACCCTTGCCGAACGATCGGCGGCCGATAATCGTACCGCGGTCGTTGTCCTGCAGCGCACCGGCCAGAATCTCGCTCGACGACGCGCTCGCCTCGTCGATAAGCACGACCAGACCTATATCCGTAAGCGTACCGTTGCCGTCGCTGAACTCCTCGACACGGTTGCGGTGACGGTCCTCGGTATATACTATCAGGTCGCCCTCGGGCAGGAATTCATTGGCTATGAGTATGGCCTGGTCGAGATATCCTCCCGAGTTCCCGCGCAGGTCGAAGATGAGTTTTGTCATGCCCTCGCCGCGCAGCGACGCTATGGCGCTCATCAGTTCGGAATACGACGTGCGGGCGAACTGCGAAAGCTTTATGTATCCGATATGGTCGGCGATCATGAACGAGGCCTCGATGCTCTTCAACGGAATGGCGTCGCGCACGACCGTCACGTCCACAAGGTCGGCGATACCCTGACGTTCGAGCGAGAGCTTGACCTCTGTACCGCGGCGTCCGCGCAGGCGGTGTACGATTTCGTTCTGCGGGATCTCGCGGCCGGCCACGACCGAGTCGTTGATGCGGATTATGCGGTCGCCGGCACGCACCCCGGCCTTGTCGCTCGGACCCGAAGGAATGACGTTCAGGACGATGACCGTGTCGGTAGCCATGTTGAAGACAACGCCGATGCCGTCGAACTCGCCTTCGAGGGGTTCGTTCACCTGCTGCATCTCCGAAGCGGGGATATAGACCGAATGCGGGTCGAGTTCCTCCATGACGACAGGCATCATGTGCTCGACAATCGAGTCGAGTGACAGCGAGTCGACATATTGCGTATCGATCAGCGAAAGCGTATAGGAGAGCTTGTTGGTCGGCGTCGACAGTTCCGAGACCATCTGCTCGATCTGCGACGTCGTCGCCCGACGGCCCCGTATCTGTCCGAAACGGAGTCCCGAAAGGAATGCCAGTATGACGATCAGCACTGGAAGGATATACCCTTCATATTTGATATGGCGCATGGTGACGAGTGTTTATTTGTTCTTGAAGGTATAGGAGAGCCCCACACCCAATACTATCTGTGTTTGTAACGATTTTATCTGCGCTTTGTTGTAGTACATCTGGAAATAAAACTGCGTGGAGAAGAATTTCGTCGCCTTGATGTCGACCGTATGCTCCCAGCGGAGGGTCGGCACGATACTCTCGAAAAGCGCCTTGTTTGTTCCCGACTGCTGTGCCAGCTCATTGATCCAGCCATAGAACGAGTAGATGGTGGTGCGGTAGCGGAATATGCCCTTCTTGCCGAACGTACGGTCGAAATCGATCTGTACGGACGAACCTCCCTCATAGCGCGAAGTACCGTCGTCGAGCGTCAGACCGTAACAGTATGACGTGTTGCGGTTGGCGGCGGAGAGCAGATCGGGATTGGCCAGGAACTGGTCGTAGGTAAGCGATGCGCCGTCGACGGTGGTGAAGCCCTTCTTGTTGAAGAAGACGTCACGGACGGTCCAGCAGCTCACATATGTCGAGTTCATGGTTATGGGCGACAGGTAGATCTTTATGGGGAACTTCTGCTTCGGACACACGTACGTGAAACCCAGCGATATGTTGAGATACGCCGGCGAGAAGAAGCGGCTCGTGCGGCAGCTGGTGTCGTCTATGCCGTTGGCGAACTGCGAGCGCAGCGAAATCAGACCTCCGAAATTCCACGTGTTCGAGATCTTGCAGGCCGGGGCGGTCGAGACGAACCACTCGTCCTGATTCTTGGTCCACTCGCTCTCCTTGTTCGTGGCGCCGAGCTTGGCCGACACCTTGTTGTCTATCGTGAAGCGGCCCTTGCTGAAGGTATGCGTCAGCAGAAAGCCCGAAATGGCCGTTATCGAGTTCGTATTACCGTTGACGCTCTGCCACTTGCTGTTGAAGTTGGAGAGCGACCCGTTAAGCGACGCGTTGATCTCGAGCGTATTGCGCTCGCGGCGTATGGCGGCGCGGGCGGCACGCTCCTGCGCCTCGTTCGAGAACTCGACCTTGACCTCGTTCTGCTTGATCTTGTCCACGAATTTTATCTGATCGGACTTGGGGGCTGCAGCCTCGATCGAGACCTGGGCCATGGCTGCACCTGCCCACATAAGTGTCAGAAGAGTGAGAATCGTACGGGCTTTTTTCATATGCAAGTTGTTTTTAGTCTGCTTTGAATTTACAAATATACGGATTTTACATATATTTGTACATAACAATACCGATGACCATGAAATATACGGGCGCACATGTAAGTGCTTCGGGCGGCGTGGCGAACGCTCCGCGCAACGCCCATGAGATAGGGGCTACGGCTTTTGCCCTCTTTACCAAAAACCAGAGACAGTGGAGCGCACCTCCCGTAACGCCGGAACAGGCCGCGGAATTCCGTGCCGCCTGCGCCGAATACGGATATACGCCTCAACAGATACTGCCGCACGACAGCTATCTGATAAACCTCGGGCACCCCGAACACGAGGGCCTCGAGAAGTCGCGTGCGGCCTTCATCGAAGAGATGTCGCGCTGCGAGGCCCTCGGTTTCGACCGTCTCAACTTCCACCCCGGAAGCCACCTCAACAAGATCACGGCCATGCAGTCGCTCGACCGCATAGCCGAGTCGATAAACATCGCCCTCGACCGCACCCGCGGCGTTACGGCCGTAATAGAGAATACGGCGGGGCAGGGTTCCAATCTCGGATTCGCATTCGAGCATCTGGCCTATATCATCGAACGCGTCGAGGACAAGTCGCGCGTCGGCGTCTGCATCGACACGTGCCACGCCTTTGCAGCCGGTTACGACATGCGCACGAAAGAGACTTTCGAGCATACATTTGCCGAATTCGACCGCATCATAGGGTTCAAATACCTGCGCGGCATGCACCTGAACGACGCCATGAAGGTTCTCGGCAGCCATGTCGACCGCCATACGCCGCTGGGCGACGGCATGTTGGGGATCGAACCGTTCAGGCTGATCATGCAGGACCCGCGCTTCGACAACATTCCGCTCATACTCGAAACCCCCGACGAGAGCCGGTGGGCCGAGGAGATCGCCCGGCTCAACGGGTTCGCCAAAGAGGCCTGACTCTCATACGGAAACAATGAAACCGCAGGCTGCATGCATGCAGCCTGCAGTTTCTTGTCGGCATACGGCTGTCAAAGCCTGTCGAGGCACTTGCGTATGATATGGGCACTGTCGCGTATCTCGTCTTCGGAGATGGTCAGCGGCGGCGATATGCGAAACGCCGTGTCGCAATAGAGGAACCAGTCGCTCATGATTCCCTCTCGGGCGAACATCTCCATCATGGCGAACATCTTGTCCGAGGAGCCGAGCTCGACAGCCAGCAGCAGTCCGCTGCGGCGTATCTCCTTCACCTGCGGGTGGTCCGCAAGCAGACTCTCATAGAGCGCGCCCTTCGCCTCGGCCTTCTCGGCCAGGCGGTTCTCGACTATATAGTCGAGTGCGGCAAGCCCCGCAGCACAACATACCGGGTGGCCGCCGAATGTCGTTATGTGACCGAGCGTCGGGTTGACCGTAAGCGTGTTCATCACCTCGCGCGAGGCCACGAAAGCACCGAGCGGCATACCACCGCCCAAAGCCTTGGCCAGGCAGACTATATCGGGCGTCACCCCGTACTTGACCGAGGCGAACATTTCGCCTGTACGGCCGAAACCGGTCTGTATCTCATCGAAGACAAGCATCGCCCCCACCTCGTCGCACCGGCGCCGCAAAGCCTGCAGGTAACCGTCTGCCGGAGGCCGTACGCCCGCCTCGCCCTGCACGGGCTCGGCAATGACACAAGCCGTACGCCCGGTTATGCACTGCAGTTCGTCGAACGAGTTGAACTCTATCGACCGCACGTCCGGAAGCAGCGGACGGAATGCGTTTTTCCACTCCTCGCCCTCCGGCGTTCCCATAAGGCTCATGGCCCCCTGCGTCGAGCCGTGATACGCACGGCGCATCGATATTATCTCGGTGCGGCCCGTACAACGCTTGGCCAGTTTCATGGCCCCTTCGACGGCCTCGGCTCCCGAATTGACGAAATAGACGCTTTCGAGCGGGTCGGGCAACAGCGAGGCGATGCGTACGGCATACTCCACCTGCGGCCTTTCGACCATCTCGCCGTAGACCATGATGTGCATGTAGCGTCCCGCCTGCTCCTGCACGGCCCTCACGACCGCAGGATTGGCATGGCCGACGTTGCTGACCGAGACACCGGCCACAAGGTCATAGTAACGTTTGCCCGAAGGCGTATAGAAGAATACGCCCTCGGCACGTGCCACCTCGATCATCATGGGCGACGGCGAAGTCTGCCCCACATGTTCGAGAAATGCTTTGCGAAGAATGGTTCCCATGACGCTCTACAACTTTAGGGATTGCCACTCGTCGCCGAGACCGGCCGAAGCCTTCACGCTCGGGGTCTGCGACTTGTCGTTCGCGGTCAGCGACTCCATCTTCACGTTGCGGGTGATATAGTCGCCCAGCTCGCCCAGCGACACGTCGCCGGCCGTTGTCTGCAGCTTCTTGAGCAGGAAGTAGGTGAACAGTCCGTGCGACTTCTCACGATAAGGATATGCGGTCTCGTCGCCCTGTGCGGCGGTGAAGACAACCATGTTGCCCTGCGGCTCCATCGGGCGGGCCTTGATGGCCACGCCGCGTGCCGACGCCAGCATCTGGCCGCTGCGCTGCGAACCCGAGAAACACGAATCCATGAAGACCGTGACACGGGCAGCCTTCATGGCTCCCAGGCGGTCGTAGATCCGGTCCACGCTGTAGCACGTCGTCGGGTCGGTCGGTATGCCGTCCACCGGCAGCAGCAGCGCATGCCGGGTCTTCTCGTCTGGTATGCCGTGACCTGCATAGTAGAATATCACGTGCGCCTCGGGGCCGTAGCTTGCCACGACCTGCTCGATCCAGTTGATGGCGCGCTTGATCGTGACGAACGTCGCGTCGTCATAGAGGCGTATGTTCTTTTCGGGTATACCCAGCGTCTTGCTGCAGTACTCCTTGAAGGTCTTGCCGTCGTTGAGCGCGAACTCCACACGGCCCGCATTGTCGTAGTTTTCGTTGGCGATGATCACGGCGAAGGTCGACGGGTTGGCCTTACTTCCCTGCGGAACGGTAATGTCGACATCGGAACGCGTGCCGGCCACGAGTTTGGTCGTCGAGATATTCTGACGGCCCGAAGGCGACGGTTCGTCGTCATCGGTGATGATCTCGATGGGGTTGAAGTTGTACTCGACCTGTGCGACCGTATAGTTGAGCGACGCACGGTTGCTGTAACGGAACTCCTTGCCGTCAGGCATGCGGAAGGTTACGGAAGCCAGCGCCAGATTGTCGTCCTCGATAAAGTAACGCGGGGTCTTGGTGATCGCCTGCCACTGGTCGCGGAACTGCTTGGCCGACGAACGCGGAACCGGCACGAGCAGCTTGCCGAACTGCGAGGTCGAAATGCAGTATGTCTCGTTGTCGGCATCATACGCCCCGTCAATCGCGTACGACGTCTTCACACGGCTGCTGCGCTCGGCGATGAACTTGGACTCGGCCTCCTGCGTCAGCTGGCGCGCCTTCTGACGGCGTGTCGCCTCGTTGACGCGTGCGCGCCACTCCGAAGTCTTCTCATACTCGCCCTTTATCTGCCACTTGTTGATCTGCTCCTCGACATACTTCTGTGCGTAGGCCTTGAACGAGTTTTCGAGGCGCTGCTGCTCGAGCTGCTGCTGGCGCAGGCGCGCGGCCTGGGCCTGGGCCTGGGCATAGAGCTGCGACGAACGGTCGGCTGCCGCCTGCTTGGCCTCGGCAATCTGTGTCATGACCGTATCGTAACGGCCTGCAGCACGGTTGGCCTCGATGATCTTCTTGCCGGTCTTGTTGTAGAATGCCTTGATCTTGGCTATGGGCTTGCTGTTATAGGTATTCTTGCACTTGTATAGTACGTTGCCGGCAAAGTCTATCATGTAGAATGTCTTGTAACCGTTGTTCGGGGAGCCGAACTTGCCCAGGAAAACGAAATAGTCGCCCTCGTAGAGTCCGCAATATGCATTCACCCGGTAGTTGAACGGGAGGACCTGGTTGCCGTTCTGGTCGATCACACCCCAGCTGTTGTTGCCGTCGGACACAACGGACACGCCGTCGACGAAAAAGTAGCGTCCGCGCTCTGCCGACGCACTGCCCGTTGTCGGGTGTGCATAACGCACAGGTATGATCAGATTGTCATGCGCATCGGCAAAACCCACGAAACCGCCGCCCGAAGGCGTCACGGCACGGAGGTTTTCACTGAGACCGGCAATCTCCCTGTACTTCGGAGTGTTTGCGGCCGATGCCGGGCCCTGTGCCGAAGATGCTGCAGACGATCCCGAAGCCTGTGCGACGGAAGTTCCAGCCCCGGCAGAGGCGATGCCCACGCCGCGCAGCGAGCCGCGCGTAGCCTCGACACTGAAATAGAAGAGCGAGTTCTTCGACGAAGTCGAATAGCCCTCGCCATGGTCGTTGCCGTACTTGAACTCCATGTCGAAACGCATGCCCGACTTGTTGTCGGTGGCTATGAAGCGGGCATCGAGGCACGAACGGCCGCTGTACTGGCCAACGGTCGGGGCACGCCTGACCTCTATCGAATATCCCATCGAGCGGAAGAGCGACAACCACTCGTCATACGACAGCGACGGGTCGAAACCGGCCTTGATCCACTGCGGCGGCACGTCGCTCTTGAGTATGGTCGACATCTTGTAGACGATGTTGTTGTTCACGCAGAAGAGGTTGGTGCCGTTGCCCGTCTCTATGTGATAATAGTCGGGATACTTGTCGGTTGCACGGTGTCCCTGGGCCTCGAGTTGCGAGCGCGTGGTCTCGCCGAGGACGATTCCCTGAAGCGGGAACAGCGACCCTGAAGCCGAAGCCGCACTTTGCGACGGGGAAGCCGGACTCTGCGTCGAGGCATAGGAGCTCTGCGTCGAAGCCGTGCCGCTGCCGCGTACCGATCCGCGCGTCGCCACGAGCGTCATGCTGTAGAGCGACGACGGCGACGAGGTGGAATATCCTTCGCCGTTGTCATTGCCGTAATTGAAATCGAGACGGAACTGCAGTCCGTTCGACGGGTTGGTTGCATAGAATTCCGCCTTGAGGCAGCTGCGGCCGTTGAAAGACCCTACAGACGGGTGTTTTTTGATCTCTATCGTATATCCCATGCGGCGGAGCAGCGACTGCCAGCCGTCATAGGACAACGACCACGACAGTCCCTGCGAGGTCCACTGTGCGGGCAGGTCGTCGGTATATGTCAGGTAGAGCTGTTCGAACACGCCGTCCTTGTCATGGTCCCAGAAATCCCACGTACCCACGTCATAGCACTCGGGATACTTGCTGTTGGTCGAGCGGTAGCCCAACTGTGAGGCCTGCTGACGCGTGGTCTCGCCCAGCGTCATGCCGAATACGGGAAACAGGTCCTGCGCCGCGGCACTTCCGCCGGCAAAGAGCAGGAAAAACATTAACAGAAGTTTTTTCATATTTCGTCGAATTTTCGTTTCAATACGTTTTCATCGTCCCTGACGCACTCGCGCGCCCAGCGATAGAGCGTCGCCGCCTGCTCGAGAGGCGACATTTGCCAGTCGGGCACCTCGCGGCGCATGCGTTCCGAGAGCATGTAGACCAGTATGGCCGCCGATGCCGACACGTTAAGGCTCTCGACCATACCGCACATGGGTATGCGCAGGAACTCGTCGGCACCGGCAATCACCTCGTCCGAGATGCCGGCATGCTCCGTCCCGAAGACCAGCGCGAACGGGCCGCGCGCCACATCGAACGTCTCGGGCGTACAGCTCTCGCGATGCGGCGTGGTGGCCACGATGCGGTATCCGCTGCCGCGCAGCGCCGCAAGGGCTTCGGCCGTAGATTCGTGGCGCACGATGTCGACCCACTTGTCGGTGCCGCGCACGATATTCGAACTGGGGTTGAACTCGCACAGGGTCTCGACCGTATGCATCGCCTGCACACCGAATGCCTCGCAATGGCGGACCAGTGCACTGGCATTGTGAGGGTGGAACGTATTTTCGGCCAGCAAGGTCATGTAACGCGTACGCATTCCGACGGTCGACCGCAGGGTCTCCATGCGTTCGGGCATCATGAAACCAGCCAGATAGCCGGTCCGCTCGGCATACCACTCGACAGAGTGCGCGTCACTTACGGTATTTTTCATCTTCGTCAAGGATTTTCAGATAACTTTCATAACGCGACCACGCCACCTCGCCGCGCTCGACAGCCGCGATCACGGCACAGTCGGGTTCATGCGTATGGGTGCAGTTGTAGAACCGGCACTGCGGGGCATGACGCATCATGTCGGGAAAATAACGGCACAGCTCGGCGTCCTCGATGTCGATAAGGCCGAAACCCTTGATGCCGGGGGTGTCTATGATGAAGCCGCCGCCGCAGAGCGGGTACATGGTCGAGAAGGTGGTCGTATGCCGCCCCTTGAGGTGGCTCTGCGATATCTCGCCGGTACGCACCTCGAACGACGGGTCGAGCGCCCCGATGAGCGTCGACTTGCCGACACCCGAATTGCCCGCCACAAGGGTCGTACGGCCGGCAACCAGTTCACGCACGGCATCGAGCCCGTCGCCGTTGAGCGCCGATATCTCCAGCACGTCGTAACCCGCCCCCTCATATGTCGCACGGAAGGCCTCCGCCTCGTCCCGGATACCTGCAGTCAGGTCCGACTTGGCAAGGAGTATGGTCACGGGTACCGAATAGGCCTCGCACGTAACCAGGAAACGGTCCACGAATTCGGGCGCCGTGCGCGGCGATGCGAGCGTCACCACCAGCAGTGCCCGGTCGATGTTGGCCGCAATGATATGCGACTCCTTCGATAGGTTCGACGCTCGACGTATGATGTAGTTGCGGCGCGGGTCAATGTCCTCGATGACGAAGTCGCCGCCGTCGTCCGAGACGGAGACCATGTCGCCCACGACTACCGGGTTGGTCGAGCGGGCACCGCGCAGTCGCATGCGCCCGCGCATACGGCAACGGTACCTGGCACCGTCGTCGGCCATAACGTCGTACCAGCTTCCGGTGGCGCAGACAACCACGCCGGCAAATCTCTCCCGGTCAGACATCTATATCCGCTTTTTTGACAATGTCGTCGACCGCAGAGTCGATATCGACCTTGTCGAAGAATTTGAACACGCTCTCGGTGGCATCGCACAACGGATAGTAGAACAACGAATTGCCGAGGCTCTTGCGCGAGATGAACCGTCCGTTGCCGTTGAGAGAGTTGAAGGCCGTGCAGAGAATGCCGACCACAAGGGCCGCCTTGAGCAGCGACAGCAGCATGCCGAACAGCGAGTCGAAGATGCCCAGCCCCACGAAATCGAAAAGACTCTTGACCAGACGGCCAAGTATCGCTATGATTATCAGCACGGCGACAAATACCGTCAGGAAACCTGCCGCAAAGGCGTAACGCCCCTCGACATGCAGCCAGGCACCGACGCTGTCGCCCAACTTCGCGGCCAGCCATATGCCGACGCCTATGGCCGCAAGACCGCACAACTGTATCACAAAACCACGCCGCCAGCCGCCGACAAGCGCGACGACGGCAATTATGCATACCGCGATGTCAAATACATTCATATCGTGAACAGGTAAAAAACAGGCGACATAATGGTCGCTTTGTCACATAATACGTACAAAGTTAGCGTATTTTTTCGTTTATTCATATATTTGTACAGCAAATTCAAAGAGAGATGAAACGATACATTGCCATTCTGCTGTCGATGCTTGCCTTCCTCTCCGCAGAAGGCCGTGAGATATACTCGCTAAACAACTACTGGCGCTTCTTCTTCAAGAACGAGAACACGAGCGACGTGGCCCGATTCATAAACCTCCCGCACACGTGGAACCTCGACGCCATGACAGGACGCGGCAGTTACGTACAGAGCACGGGCAACTACCTGCGCGACCTTTACATTCCGTCGGAATGGGAGGGCAAAAGACTCTTCCTGCGCTTCTACGGAGTGCAGAGCGTAGCCGACGTATTCGTCAACGGCGAACATGCCGGCGAGCACCGCGGCGGCTGGACGGCTTTCACCATCGAGATAACCGACAAGGTGCGTTACGGCAGCGACAACCTGCTGCACGTCATGGTCAGCAACGCATACGAGAACGATGTACTGCCCGTTTCGACCGAGATGAACCTCTACGGAGGCATCTACCGCGACGTCGAGCTGATAGTCACCGACCGCACCATCATAAGCCCGACGTTCTACGGCACCGACGGGCTTCTTGTCAAACAGACGTCCGTAACCCGCGACAAGGTCGACGCCAGCGTCGTACTCTACCTCTCCTCGCCCAAGGAGAGCAGCTGCAACGTCAGCATCTCCATCATAGGGCCCGACGGATACGTCGCCGTGAGCCGTGAGACGAAGGCCAGGGCCGACGGCAAGGCGGTGAACATACCCTTCACCATCGAGAACCCGGAACTCTGGAGCACGGGCCGCCCCAACCTCTATACGGTCGAGGCCGTAGCCGGCACCGACACCGTCCGCACGCGTACCGGGTTCAGGTGCATCGAGGTAACCCCCGAAAAGCACTTCATGCTGAACGGCAAGACCGTTCCCGTCCGTGGCGTGACGCTGTACCATGACCGCCTGCCCGCAGGAAACGCCCTGACGGAAAAGGACTACGAGAGCGACCTGCGTATCATACGCGACATGGGCGCCAACGCCATCAGGTCGGCAACGGCTCCGCACATGCAGTATCTCTACGACCGCTGCGACGAGGAGGGCATGCTCGTATGGATCGACTTCCCGCTGACGCAAAGCCCCTTCCCGGGAGACATAGCCTACATCGACACCGACCGTTTCAAGGATAACGGCCGCAGGCAGGTACAGGAGATCATCGCCCAGAACTACAACCACCCCTCGGTTGTGATGTGGGGCGTATTCTCGCTGATCAAGCCACGCGGCAACGGCATTCTGGAGTATGTCCGCGAGCTGAACGGCATCGCCAAAAAGTTCGACACCTCGCGTCCGACGGTGGCGTGCAGCAACCAGGACGGCGACATCAACTTCATCACCGACCTCATCGTATGGCAGCAGAGCTACGGCTGGGACAAGGGCAAGATCTCCGACCTCAAGCTGTGGACCAATCTGCTTTCGGAGCAGTGGGGTCACCTGCGGCAGGCGATATGCTACGGTGCCAACAGCGCCGTGGGCGAGCCGTCGGACATCATCGTGAAGATCAAGAACCGCCAGAACCTGATACCCGAGATATGGCAGACGCGCTTCCACGAGGGATACGTGGCCGAGCTCGCCGATGACAACCTCTTCTGGGGCATCTGGATAAACAACATGTTCGATTTCGGTTCGACGCGCTACTTCTCTGGAGTGCTGAACGCCGGTCTGGGAGGGTTCGACCACACCAGGCTCAAGGACATATACTATCTCTACCGGGCCATGTGGAACACCTCGTCGCCGACACTGCACATCAAGGGCAAGACCCGCCAGTACAGCAACAGTACGGCACAGAGCGTGAAGTTCTATTCGTCGTCATGCAACCCGATACTGACGATCAACGGCGATACGGTCAGGACGCACCGTACGGGGCCGTGCCTCTTCGTTTCGGACACTATACAGATGCGCGGCAGCAACGCCATAGCCGTATCGGCCGACGGGGCTTCGGACAGCACGACGCTTACAATCGGCAATCTCTTAAAACACCGATAGACGACGGGCCCTCGGACATGAGAAGGTCGAGGAACGAAAGGTTAGGGACAAAGGGCCAGCGGTCCGAGAAGAGCTGGAAGTAACGGGGAGAGCCCATGCGGCTCTCCCTTTTTTTCAGGCGCAGGTCCGTATCGCCTGGCGCGGCCTCGACATAAGCCTCCGAGAAACGCAGTTCCGCATCGACCCCCGCCGCCTTGAGCAGCAGCCGTGTAAGTTCGGTATTGTAATCTGCGAGAAACCCGTAATGCCGCGTATAGAACGGCTCCAGCATCGGGGCATAATAGTCGAAATAGGGAGACGACCGGTATGCCGACAGAATCGCCACCCAATGCTGGTGCTGCCACCGTTTCGAATAGTCGATGCGCATGTCACGCATCGGGGTGCGCGGGCGGTTGGCGTTGCACACGTGAACCGAGAGTTCCATCACCCCGTTGGCAGTCATTATTCGGGCGCGGTTGCGCTCCGAGCGCTTGACGTAGTTTTCGTACAGGTCGATGACGCAATCGCCGCCATGCTGCGCCAGACGGGCGAAATATTCGACCGAACCGAGATATGTCGAAGGTAGGATAATCATGCCGCAAACATCATTCGGGGTCGTTCCACTTGCCGTCTGCCCTGATCAGCGCCACCAGACGGTCCAGCGCCTCCTCCTGGGGAATGTTGCGCTCGACGATCTCGCGGCCGCGGTAGAGGGTTATGCGTCCGGCCGCCGCACCGACATAGCCGTAATCGGCATCGGCCATCTCGCCCGGGCCGTTCACGATACACCCCATGACCCCTATTTTCAGATTCTTCAGATGCGACGTCCGCGCCTTGATGCGGGCCAGCGTACCCTCTATGTCGTAGAGCGTGCGTCCGCAGCTCGGGCAGGCGATGTATTCGGTGTGCGACATGCGCACGCGCGAGGCCTGGAGTATGTCGAGTTCCACCTCGCGCAACTGCTCCGGGGTGAAATACGGCGACTCGATCCACAAGCCGTCGGCAAGCCCGTCGATGAAGAGCAGCCCCATGTCGGCAGCGGCCTTCACGGCCAGCGTCTCGAGCGAGCGGTCGTCGTAGCGGCGCTTCACCACCACGGGTTCGTCGCTGTGGAGGTTGAGAATGGCCGCACGCAGTTCGGCGGTCGGGTTTGCCGATACGGACTCGATTATGCGGAATTCGGGAGTTATCTCGTCATGCACGACCGGCATGGCTACGCAGCTGCGGCGGCGGTATTCCGTCGGCGAGTATGCCGAAGCGTCGGGGACGGGGAACCCGCCCTCGCGCGAGGAGAAGTAATCCACAAGCATCTGCGCCACCGGCACCTCGTTCTCGGGCGGCTCGGTAAGCGACACGCGGATTGTGTCGCCGATGCCGTCGGCCATCAGCGCACCGATACCCACGGCGCTCTTGATGCGGCCCTCGATGCCGTTGCCGGCCTCGGTTACGCCGAGATGGATCGGGAAATACATCTGCTCGCGCTCCATGGCCTCCGTCAGCAGGCGGTAGGCATACACCATCACGCGGGTATTGCTCGACTTCATCGACACCACCACCTGGTCGAAGTCGCAGCGGCGGCAGATGCGCAGGAACTCCATTGCCGACTCGACCATGCCCTGCGGCGTGTCGCCCCAGCGGTCGAAGACATGGCGTGCCAGCGACCCGTGGTTCACGCCTATGCGCAGGGCCACGCCGCGTTCGCGGCACTGGGCGATAAGAGCCTCCAGCTCGCCGTTCGACGTACGGTAGTTGCCGGGATTGATGCGCACCTTGTCGACATACTGCGCCGCGATCGAAGCCACCTCGGGGGCGAAGTGTATGTCGGCCACGACAGCGGTATCGAAACCGTCGGCGCGCAGCCTATCAACAATATTCCGCAGGTTTTCGCCTTCGCGGCGCCCCTGTGCCGTGAGCCGCACGATCGGTGCGCCCGCCCGTGCAATACGCTCGACCTGAGCCACACTCGCCGCGGTATCGGCCGTCGGCGTATTGGTCATGGACTGTACGGCCACGGGATTGCCGCCGCCGATCGTCACACTGCCGATGTGCACCTCCGAACTGCGGCGGCGCTGATATTTCTCGATATTCATCTCGTCTCGATTTTAAGGCAAAGTTAAAAAACTTTTTGCGGCGGGAGGCGCACACACGACTTTTTTCTATCTTTGTATTGTGGGAAACTATCTCGACAACAGCATCAAGTTCGTCGCCGGCGTCGGCGAGGCGCGCGCCAGACTGCTCGAAAAGGAGCTGGGCATCGTCTCCATGCGCGACATGCTCGCCCACTACCCGTTCCGCTACATCGACCGCACGAAAATATACCGCATAGGCGACATCGGCGAATCGCTGAATGCCGCCTACGTGCAGTTCCGTGCGCGTGTGACGGGCGTCGGGTTCGCCGGCACGGGACGCAAGAGGCGCTTCTCGGTCTACGTCTCCGACCCGACGGGCTCGGCCGAGCTCATCTGGTTCCAGGGCATAAAGTGGATCGAGAAACGCATAGAGGTCGGGCGCGAATACCTGATATTCGGCCGGCCGTCGTTTTTCCGCGGCGAGCTGTCGATGGTGCACCCCGAAGTCGAGAACATCGAGAAAGCGCTCGCCCGCCGCGTCGAGAGCGGCCTGCAGGGAATCTATTCGACGACCGAGAAGCTTTCGGGCGCTCTCGGCACCAAGGGTTTCTACAACATCATCTGCAACCTGTGGGCTACGGCCAAGGAGCACATCGACGACCCTCTGCCCGAAGAGTTCCGCCGAAAATACGGACTCATACCGCTGCGCGAGGCACTGCGCAACATACACTTCCCGCAGACACCCGAACTGCTGAAACAGGCGCAGTACCGCCTGAAGTTCGACGAACTGTTAGGCGTACAACTCAACATACAGTCGCAGCGCACGACCCGCATGAGCCGGCGCAACGGTTTTCTTTTCCCGCGTGTCGGCGAGGCCTTCAACACCTTTTACAACGACAGGCTCCCCTTCCCGCTGACCGGGGCGCAGAAACGCGTCATAAAGGAGATACGCAACGACACCGTCTCGGGATGGCAGATGAACCGCCTGCTGCAGGGCGACGTCGGAAGCGGCAAGACCGTCGTGGCGCTGCTGGCCATGCTGCTGGCCGTGGACAACGGTTTCCAGGCCTGCATGATGGCCCCGACCGAGATACTTGCACGCCAGCACTTCGCAACCGTCTCGCGCATGCTCGAAGGGGTCGGCGTCGAGGTCGCGATCCTCACCGGAGCCTCGAAGGCCCGCGAACGCCGCCATGCCCTCGAAGGCATAGCCGACGGCTCGGTAAAGATACTCATAGGCACCCATGCCCTCATCGAGGAGAAGGTCGTCTTCGCCAATCTGGGATTCGTGGTCATAGACGAGCAGCACCGGTTCGGCGTCGAGCAGCGCGCCCGCATGTGGACCAAGAACCTGCAGCCGCCGCATATCCTCGTGATGACGGCGACACCCATACCCCGTACGCTTGCCATGACGCTCTACGGCGACCTCGACGTATCGGTCATCGACGAGCTGCCGCCCAACCGCCGCCCGATAAAGACGGCGCACTACTTCGACTCGGCACGCCTGCGGCTCTTCGGCTTCATGCGCGAGCAGATACGGCTGGGGCGGCAGGTATATGTCGTCTACCCGCTCATCAAGGAGTCGGAGACGATGGACTACAAGGACCTCACGGACGGATTCGAAGCCATATCGCGCGACTTCCCGCTGCCCGAATACCGCGTGGCCGTATGTCACGGCAAGATGAAGCCCGAGGACAAGGAGGAGTCGATGCGCCAGTTCAAGCAGGGCGAGGCCGACATACTTGTGGCCACGTCGGTCATCGAGGTGGGCGTCGACGTGCCGAACGCCACGGTCATGGTCATCGAGTCGGCCGAGCGTTTCGGGCTGTCGCAGCTGCACCAGCTGCGCGGGCGCGTAGGGCGCGGCGGCGAACAGTCGTACTGCATACTCATGTCGGGCGAGAAGCTCTCGAAAGAGGCCCGGCAGCGTCTCGACGCCATGTGCCAGACCAACGACGGATTCAAGCTGGCGGAGCTCGACCTCAAGCTGCGCGGCGCCGGCGACATCAACGGCACGCAGCAGAGCGGCATGGCTTTTGACCTCAAGATAGCCAATCCGACACTCGACGTGCAGATACTGCAGATCACGCAGCAGGCCGCCATCGGGACGCTCGCCGAAGATCCGCGTCTCGAACGGCCCGAAAACGCGGGACTGCGGGAGCTCAAAATGCTCTACAAGGCGGATAAAACCATGGATTTCTCGATGATTTCGTAATAAAACCGCGGAAGGCGGCGTTAAGGATTTATGAAAAGGACAATATTCACGGCAGTAGCCTTACTCATCGCGGCCGCAGCGTCGGCGCAGCTCTACCACCCGGGCGAGGTGCTCAGCTACCGTGTGAGTTACAAGGCCAAATTCTTCCCGAACACCGAAGTGGCGACAGTCGACGTGACGACGATACACGACACGCTCGACGGGCGGCCCTGCTACCGCGTGCGCGGCCACGGCAGGACGATGCCGGCATACCGCTGGTTCTTCACCGTCGACGACAGCTACTACGTATGGGTCGATCCCGAAACGCAGCGCTCCATACGCTTCGAGGGCGACATACGCGAGGGCAACTACCGCTTCCGAAACATCTACCGCTACGACTGGGACAGCCTCAGGGTGCATACATGGTGGAAGAAACGCGACCTTCCGGAGCGCACGAGGACCATGGAGATAACCGAGCGGAGCATGGACGCCGTATCGCTCTACTTCAACCTGCGCAGTTCGTCGTCGGACGAGTTCAAGGTCGGCGAGGTGCGCAAGCTCGAAATGGTGCTGGAGGACACCATACGCACGCTCGATTTCCGCTTCGAGGGGCGCGAAGTCAAGCGCATACCCAAGATGGGCAAATGCCGCACGCTTCGTTTCTCGTGCCAGATAGGCACATCGGACGGTTTCTCGTTCACCGACGGCACCGAATTCACCGTATGGATAACCGACGACAGGAACAAATTCCCGGTCTACCTCGAATCGCCGATACGCATAGGCAGCATCTGCGCATACATTTCACGCTATTCGGGATTAAAATATCCGCCCGAAAGCTTCAAAAAGTAAGAAAAAACGTATATTTGTAAAAATTATATGGACATGGAAGAGAACACCAAAGGATTCACACCCGAAGACGACGATCAGGACTACTATGAAGCCGATGTCAGGAAATCGGTGCGCGGATACAAGATCGTGATCTGCATACTTGCCGTCATACTGGCGGCGCTGTCGATTCTGTACTACAACATCAACCGCCAGCAGCAGCGCGACTACGAACTCATGAAGATCGACCGCGACTCGATTCAGAGCGACCTCACCAATCTGATCGAGGAGTACGACGGACTGAAATACCAGAACGATACCATTGCCGCGAATCTCGAACGCGCCCACGAGATGATCGAGCAGCTCAAGCGCGAGCGCCGGTTTAACTACAACAAGCTCCGCGAATATGAAAAGGAGGTCGGCACGCTGCGTACCATCATGAAGACGTACCTGCGCCAGATCGACTCGCTCAACCACCTTAACAAAAAGCTCATCGACGAGAATGTGGGCTACCGCAAGGAGATCTCGTCGGCCAACCTGCGCGCCGAAATGGCAGAGGAGAAGGCCACCGAGCTCAACAACAAGGTACAGCAGGGCGCCATCGTACGTTCACGCGACATCGCCCTCGTCCCGCTCAACAAGAACGGCAAGGCCGTAACCCGCGTACGCATGGCCACCACACTGCGCGTCGACTTCACGCTGGCGGCCAACGAGCTCGCCACCCCGGGCAACCGCGACATCTATGTGCGCATAACCTCGCCCGACGGCTACCTGCTCTCGACGGAACAGACTCCGTCGTTCGAATACGAGGGCGGAAAGCTCAACTACTCGGTATCGCGTGAGGTGGATTACCAGAACGAGGATCTCGACGTGAGCGTATTCTACAACGGCAGCGGCTTCACTGCCGGAACATACCTCGTACAGATTTACGGCAGCGGCTACCTTATCGGTACGACCGAGGTGCCGTTGAGATAACGGAACGAAACGATACGGACGGACGGGGATTGCCGGTGTGCGGTCCCCGTTCTCCGGTTTGATACGGCATACGAAGTGTTTCTACCTACAACCATAAAGGAGGTCCGCGCCCTGGGCTGGGACTCGCTCGACGTGATACTCTTCACGGGCGACGCCTACATCGACCACCCCGCATTCGGGGCTGCCGTAGTCGGACGCCTGCTCGAAGCCGAAGGGCTGCGCGTGGCTATCGTACCGCAACCAAACTGGCGAGACGACCTGCGCGACTTCACCAAACTGGGAGCGCCGAGACTCTTCTTCGGCGTCACGGCCGGAGCCATGGACTCGATGGTCAACCACTACACGGCCAACCTCCGTCTGCGCAGCAACGACGCATATACGGCCGGCGGCAAGGCCGGATTCCGCCCCGACCGCGCAGTCACGGTCTACACACGGATACTCAAAAGGCTATATCCTCATGTTCCTGTCGTAATAGGGGGCATCGAGGCCTCGCTGCGGAGACTTACGCACTACGACTACTGGAGCGACTCGCTGCACCGTTCGGTACTGCTGGACAGCGGGGCCGACCTGCTCATCTACGGCATGGGCGAGAGGGTCGTGCAGCAGGTGGCCAAGGCCATGCGCAACGGCTACAACGCCAAACTGCTGCGCAAGATACGGCAGGTGGCCTTCGTGGCCGACGCCGATTATGTCAGCCGTATCGGGGACCGTATCGAACTGCACTCATACGAGGAGTGCTGCGACGACGACAAGGCCTTCGGCGAAAACTTCGCCATCGAGGAGACGCAGAGCAACCTGCTCAACCCCACCGCCACGCTCGTCGAACGCACGGGCGACAAATATGTGGTCGTCAACCCGGCCAACACCACCCTTACGACCGAGGAGCTCGACCACTCGTTCGACCTGCCCTACGAACGGGCCCCGCACCTGCGCTATCGCGGCAAGGGCGACATTCCGGCCTGGGAGATGATCAAACACTCGGTGAACATTCACCGCGGCTGCTTCGGCGGCTGCTCGTTCTGCACCATATCGGCACATCAGGGCAAGTTCATCAACTCGCGCAGCGAAGCCTCTATCCTGCGGGAGGTGGAGGCCATAACGCACATGCCCGACTTCCGCGGCTACATCTCGGACATCGGGGCGCCGTCGGCCAACATGTACCGCATGGGCGGCCGCGACCGTTCGATCTGCGCAAAGTGCCGCAGGCCGTCCTGCCTGCACCCGAAGATGTGCCCGAACCTCGACAACGACCACGGGGCGCTGCTCGAACTCTACGAGAAGATACGCAACGTCAAGGGCGTGAAGAAGGCATTCGTAAGCAGCGGCATACGCTATGACCTCTTCGACGGGGGGCCGTATCTGGCCACCGTCGTCAAGCACCATACATCGGGGCGCCTCAAGGTGGCGCCCGAACACACCGAGGAGCGCGTGCTTCGGCAGATGCGCAAGCCGCCGTTCGCCATGTTCGAGCAGCTGAATGCCGACTTCCATGACATCTGCCGCCGCGAAGGGCTCAACTACCAGCTCATACCCTACTTCATATCGTCGCACCCGGGCTGTACCGAGGCCGACATGAAGGCGCTGTCGCTCAAGGTCCTCGGCAAGCTGCACTTCAACCTCGAACAGGTGCAGGACCTCACGCCGACCCCCATGACACTCTCTTCGGTAATGTTCCGCACGGGCATGAACCCATACACGGGAGAGCATCTATACGTGGCGCGCAACCAGGAGGACAAACGCCGGCAGAAGTCCTATTTCTTCAACGAGAACGGCAGCAGCACCCCGCATGGCAGGGCGGCAGCCGGCGGCACATCACGAGGGCCTGCCAGGCAGGGGGCCGCACGGCCGAAAAACAGCGGCGCGAAGGCACAGGCAAGGGGCATGTCAGGGCGGCACGCCGAAACGGGCAAGTCCGGCAAGAGACATTAAAAAATAAAACAGCGGGAAGAGCCGGTCTCTTCCCGCTGTTTGTTTCAATGTGATCTGTTACTGAAGTTTCCTCAGCTTGGCAAACTTGGCAAGCAGCGTCTTTTCGCCGTAATCGTCGAATGCAACCACAACCTTGTGATCGCCCGCAATGGCCTCGACACGGACGATGCTGCCGCGGCCGAACTTGACATGCTCGACACGCTCGCCTGCGGCATATCCGCAAGGCACCGCCGCAGCCGGCTCCTCGCCAGAACGGCGCACACCTACACTGCGCATACCCTCGGTCGATGTGCGCACCGGTTCGACACGCTGCACGGGCCGACGCTCCGGGACATCGTACAGCCGCTGTCCGGCAACGCGCCGTTCACCGCCGAAGCTGTCGCGGCCGGCACCGAACGAGCCCTGCCCGCCGCCGTAACGGCCGGACTGTCGTCCGTATCCCCCGCCCGCCGAGTCGTCGCGGCGACGGTCGGCATAACGCACGTCGTAACGGTGGCGCAACTCGTCGATGGCCGACGAACGCTCCTCGTTTTCGCTGCGGGCCGAACGCATCTGCGACTTCAGGTCGAAGTCGGCGTCTATGTATTTCTCGTCGATCTCGCCGAGGAAACGGCTCGGGCGCGAGAACTCCATGTTGCCCCACTTGTAACGCATCTCGGCATACGAGAGTGTCGCTTCGCGCTTGGCACGCGTCAATGCCACGTAGAAGAGGCGGCGCTCCTCCTCAAGACCCTCCATGGTCTCCATGGCCCGCTGCGACGGGAAGAGGTTCTCCTCCATGCCCACGACATATACATATTCGTATTCGAGTCCCTTGGCCGAATGTACGGTCATCAGCGTCACCTTGTCGTTGCCCTCGGGATCGTCGTTGTCCATGTCGGTCATCAGCATCACGCTCTGCAGCCACTCCTCGACCGTCGCCTCCTCGTTCTCCTCGCGTTCGCCGTTGCGGATCTCGGCATCGCGCTGCTCCTTGAAGTCCTGCATCGAGTTAAGCAGCTCCTCGATATTGTCGACGGCGCTCTGTGCATCGGGCGTATTCTCGGCGCGAAGGGTCCCGAGTATGCCCGACCTCGAAGCCACCTCCATACCGAACTCATAGATGTTGCGGTCGGCACGCGCCAGCGACAGGTCGTTGATCAGCTTCACGAACTCCGTAACCTTGCGTACAATGGCCTTTGTCACGGCATCGGCCGCCGGCGACAACGCCGTCTCGGCCACCAGCGAATCGACAGCCTCCCACATCGACACCCCGCGGCTGCGGGCCAGCACCTCGATACGCTGCACGGTCGTATCGCCTATGCCGCGCGCCGGATAGTTGACTATACGCTTGAAGGCCTCGTCGTCCCGCGGGTTGATTATCAGCCGCAGGTAACCGAGCATGTCCTTTATCTCCTTGTGGTCGTAGAACGAGCTGCCGCGGTAGATACGGTAAGGTATGCCCTTGCGGCGCATCGACTCCTCGAAGGCGAGCGACTGGCTGTTGGTGCGGTAAAGCACGGCAACGTCACTCCATGCCGCCCCGCTCTGCCGGACCTTCTCGCGCAGGTCCGACACTACCAGTTCGGCCTCCTCGCGGTCGGTGTAGGCACGCATCATATGTACCGGCGCACCCTTGTCGCCCTCCGAGAAACAGTTCTTCTCCATGCGGTGCGAGTTGTGGGCTATGACCGAATTGGCCGCCTCGACAATGGTCTGCGTCGAACGGTAGTTCTGTTCGAGCTTGAAGACCCTGGCCGCAGGATAGTCGCGCTGGAAATTGAGAATGTTCTCGATCTTGGCGCCGCGGAACGAGTAGATGCTCTGCGCGTCGTCTCCGACCACGCACACGCGGTTGTGAAACTGCGACAGGCGGCGTATGATGATGTACTGCGCATAGTTGGTGTCCTGATACTCGTCCACGAGCACATACTGGAACTGCTCCTGGTAACGGGCCAGCACGTCCTTGCAGTCACGCAGCAGTATGTTGGTCTGCAGCAGCAGGTCGTCGAAATCCATCGCTCCGTTCTGCTTGCAGCGCTGGCAATAAACGTTGTATATGTTGCCGAACTCCGGGATCTGCTTCTGACGGTCCTCGGCACCGTACGCAGCATTGGAGAGATAGGCGCCGGGCGTAACCAGGCAGTTCTTCGCATAGGAGATGCGCGAGGCTATGGCGTTGGGCTTGTACTTGTCGTCCGACAGGTTCATGTCGCGAATGATGGTCTTCAGCAGGTTCTTGACGTCCGAAGGCTCATAGATGGTGAACGTCTCGGGGAAACCTATCCGGTCGGCATTTTCGCGCAGTATACGGGCAAATACCGAGTGGAACGTTCCCATGCGTATGTAGCGGCTCTTCGGGCCGATCATGCCCTCGATGCGCTCGCGCATCTGCTCGGCGGCCTTGTTGGTAAAGGTCAACGCAAGTATGTTGAAGGGTGCAACACCCTGCTCTATCATGTAGGCTATGCGCGAGGTCAGCACGCGCGTCTTGCCCGAGCCCGCTCCGGCGATTATGAGCGACGGCTCGTCGTAGTTGGTCACCGCCTCGAGTTGGGCGGGATTCAGTCCCTGTAAAATCCGTGATTCCATAAGCATCGCAAAAATAGCAACAATACCCTGCATTAGGAAATAATCGCACGGCCTTTTTTCAACAACCGGCAGCTCCGTGCCCACAGGCCCGCACAACGGCGGCCGGCCGCATGGCCACACCGCCGGAACAGGCAAAACACGACGGCGTTACGGTTCGATTTTTGAATGTTTTTTCTGAAAAAAGTATTATTTTCGCAATATATTTGTTTCACATTCGTTGTGAAAATACCGAACCGAAACGATAACAAATTAAACATAAAAATGAGCGAAGTAATCAACATCAAGGAACTCAACGAACGGATTGAACGCGAAAGCGTATTCGTCGATACACTGCGCGGAGAAATGTCGAAAGTGATTGTCGGACAGAGCCATCTGATCGACTCGCTGCTCATCGGACTGCTGTCGAACGGCCACATACTGCTCGAAGGCGTGCCCGGACTGGCAAAGACCCTCGCCATAACGACCCTCGCCAAAGCGGTCGACGCCGAGTTCTCCCGCATACAGTTCACCCCCGACCTTCTGCCTGCCGACCTCATCGGTACGCTCATCTATTCGCAGAAGAACGAGGATTTCACCGTAAAGAAAGGCCCCGTGTTCGCCAACTTCGTGCTGGCCGATGAAATCAACCGCTCCCCGGCAAAGGTGCAGTCGGCACTGCTCGAAGCCATGCAGGAGCGTCAGGTGACCATCGGCGACAACACCTACAAGTTGCCCGAGCCCTTCCTCGTGCTGGCTACGCAGAACCCCCTCGAGCAGGAGGGTACGTATCCCCTGCCCGAAGCGCAGGTCGACCGTTTCATGCTCAAGGTCAAGATCTCGTATCCCAAGAAGCAGGAGGAGCGCGACATCGTGCGCATGAACCTTTCGGGCGCCGGCATGCCGCAGGTATCGAAGGTCATCTCGCCCGAAGACATCGTCAAGGCCCGCAAGGTGGTCGAGGAGGTCTACATGGACGAGAAGATCGAGAAGTACATCATCGATATAATCTTCGCCACGCGCGAGCCGGCCGAGTACAACCTCACCAAACTCCAGCCGCTCATCGCATACGGAGGTTCGCCCCGTGCGAGCATCTCGCTGGCCAAGGCAGCACGCGCCTATGCCTTCATACGCCGCCGCGGATACGTCATTCCAGAAGACGTGCGTGCCGTATGCCATGACGTGCTGCGCCACCGTATCGGGCTCACGTACGAGGCCGAAGCCGAGAACATCACCTCCGAGGAGATCATAACCGACATTCTCAACAACGTAATCGTGCCGTAATGCAGGAGAACGAGAACGATATTCTCAAGAGGGTCCGCAAGATCGAGATCAAGACCCGCGGTCTGTCGAACGAGATTTTCGCAGGAAAATACCACACGGCATTCCGCGGACGAGGCATGTCGTTCGCCGAGGTGCGCGAATACAAGGCCGGCGACGACGTGCGCGACATCGACTGGAACGTCACGGCACGCTCGCGCAAGCCCCACATCAAGGTCTACGAGGAGGAGCGCGAACTGACAATGATGCTGATAGTCGACGTCAGCGGCTCGCGCATGTTCGGATCGACCGAGCGCCTCAAGAAGAACATCATAACCGAAATTGCCGCCGTGCTCGCCTTCTCGGCTGCACAGAACAACGACAAGGTCGGCTGCATATTCTTCTCGGACAAGGTCGAGAAGTTCATACCCCCGAAAAAGGGCCGCAGCCACATTCTGATGATCATACGCGAACTGATAGGCTTCGTACCCGAGAACCGCGGCACGAAACTGTCGGAACCGATACGTTTCCTCACCAATGTCACCAAGAAGCACTGCACGGCCTTCATACTCTCGGACTTCATGGACTCGTCGCGCGACCGCAGCGCACTGGACGACGCCCTGAAGATCGCCAGCGGCCGCCACGACCTCGTAGGTATCCGCGTCACCGACCCGCGCGAGGCCATGCTGCCCGACGTGGGCATCATCGAGATGCAGGACGCCGAGTCGGGTCGCAAGGTGTGGGTCGACACCTCGTCGGCCCGCGTACGCGAGCACTACGCCCGCGTCTGGGAGGAGCGGAGCGCCGCCATAGACTCCACACTCAAGCACAACCGCGTCGACACGGCCTGCGTATCGACCGACGGCGACTATGTGGCAGAACTGATCAAACTATTCAAGCAACGATGAAAAACCCACTGGCCAAATACGCACTGGCGGCCGTCGCCACACTCCTGGCCGCTGCGGCCCACGCCGCCGCACCCGAAGTGAGGGCCTACGTCGAGCCCGACAGCATACTCATAGGCGACCGTTTCACATTTACGATCGAGGTGGACAAGGATCTGGTGCAGAGCGTGGCTTTCCCTGAATTCGCACCCGACCCGCAGAGCGGAATAGAGCTTGTCGAGAGCCTGCCGCCCGATACCCTCGAGCGGGACGGACGCCACCTGCGCGTGCGCAAACGCTACACGATGGCGGCATTCGAGGAGGGACGCATCGGCATGGGTACGGCCGAAGTGCTCTATGCCGACAAGAACATCGTCGACACGCTCCGCAGCCGCGACTCGATATTCCTCAACGTGGCCACATTCCAGATAGACTCCACGTCGCACCCCATATTCGACATCAAGCCGCAGAAGAACCTCCCGTTCCGGTACGCCGAGATCGGAGGCTACATCTCATGGGCTGCGCTGGCCATACTGCTGGTCGGAGTCATCGTGTTCGCGCTGTCGCGCTGGCTGGCAGGACGGGGCAAGTCGATAGGCGACCTGTTCAAGCCCGCGCCGCCGCAGCCGCCCCACGTCGTGGCCATCAAGGCTCTCGAAAACCTCCACAACCAGAAACTGTGGCAGAACAACCGCCACAAGGCATACTACTCGGGACTGTCGGACATTCTGCGCACCTACCTGTCGGAACGCTACGGAATAGGCGCGATGGAGATGACCACCGACGAGATAGCCGGTGCCGTACGCGACATCGAGATGCCCAAGAAGGCCGAAACAGACCTCATCTCGGTACTCCGCGACGCCGACCTTGCGAAATTCGCCAAGATGCAGCACGACCCCGAACAGAACGAGGCCGACTACAACAAGGCATACTACTTCGTCGAGGAGACCAAGCAGGCGGAACCGTCGGCCGAAGGCGACGAGGACGAGATAATCGACAACTTAACCAGGCCAGACAATGCGTAAGCTACTGTACATACTGATTTTCACGCTTGCGGCATCGAGTGCCGCGGCACAGCAGATGCCCGAACGCCGTCTGGTGCGCAAGGGCAACCGCCAGTTCAGGAAAGAGAATTTCGACCGCAGCGTCGATCTCTACATGCGTGCCCTCGGGGCCGACTCCACGTCGTTCGAGGCGGGCTACAACCTGGGCAATGCGCTGTTCCGCTCGGAACGTTACGATACGGCCGAACAGACGATGATGCGCGCGGCGGCGGATTCGACCCGTTCCGACACCGAAAGGGCCGAGGCTTTCTACAACCTCGGCAACACGCAGTTCATGCAGAAGAAACTCGAACAGGCGCTCGAAAGTTACCGCAACTCGCTGCGTCTGAACCCTTCGGACATGGACGCGAAGTACAACTACGCCTACACCAAGCGCCTGCTCGACCAGCAGAAGAACAATCAGGACCAGAATCAGGACCAAAACAAGGATCAGAACAAGGATCAGAACAAGGATCAGAACAAGAACGACCAGAACCAGAACCAAAATCAGGATCAAAACCAGGATCAAAATCAAGACCAGAATCAGAATCAGGACAACAAGGATCAGAATGGTGACGGTGACCGGAACCGGCAAAAATCCGACAATGACAGGCGTGACGGCAACGGCGGGGGACAACAGCAGCAGGGCGGCATATCGCCGCAGGAGCAGGAGGCCATGCTCGATGCCATACAGGCTCAGGAGGACAAGACTCAGGAGAAGGTGAAGGAGAAACAGGGCGTAATCGTCCGCGGGTCCAAGAACTGGTAACACGAAAACAACGATGTGATCATGCAATTCGCAAATCCGCACATACTTTGGCTGCTCACGATATTGGTACCGATGGCAGCCTATTACATCTACCGCTCGCGACAGGGCGGCGCCGCGATCAGGGTATCGACGATCGAGGGCGTACGCCGTGCCCCGCGCACGCTGCGCTACTGGCTGCGCCATGTGCCGTTCGTGCTGCGCTGCGTGGCCGTGGCCCTGGTAATCGTGGCTCTGGCCCGCCCGCAGTCGGCCGAACACCACTCGAAGAGCAACGCCGAAGGTATCGACATAGTGATGGCCATAGACGTCTCGACATCGATGCTCGCACGCGACTTCAAGCCCGACCGCATAACCGCCGCCAAGGAGGTGGCCGCATCGTTCATCGCCGACCGTCCGACCGACCGCATAGGCCTTGTGGTCTTCGCCGGCGAATCGCTCACGCAGAGCCCGCTGACGACCGACCAGAGCACGCTGCAGACACTGCTGGCACGTATCCGAAGCGGTATCATCGAGGACGGAACTGCAATCGGCAACGGTCTGGCAACCGCCATAAACCGTCTGCGCGAAAGCGATGCCAAGAGCAAGGTGATAATACTGCTTACGGACGGTGTGAACAACCGCGGGCAGATCTCGCCGCTCACGGCGGCACAGATCGCAAAGGACTACGGCATCAAGGTCTACACCATCGGTGTCGGCACGCGCGGCAAGGCACCCTATCCGGCCGTCGACATGTTCGGCAACACGACCTTCGTGCAGGTCGACGTCGAGATAGACGAAGACGTGCTCCGCAAGATTGCCGAACAGACCGGAGGACAATACTTCAGGGCCACCGACAAGCAGAAGCTAAAGGCCATATACGACCAGATCAATACGCTCGAGAAGAGCAAGGTCGAGATATCGCAGTTCACGACACTGAACGAGGAGTACCTGCCGTGGGTGCTGTGGGCGCTGGCCGTCCTGGCCGTGGAATTCATATTGAGAACCGTAATTTTGAAACGAATACCGTAATATGTTCAGGTTCGCAAATCCGCATCTTTTGTGGCTGTTGCTGCTTCCGGCGGCTGCGGTCGTAATCCATATGCTCGCCGCCGTAATGCGCCGCCGCAGGCTGGCCCGTTTCGGCAACATGGCGACACTCCGGGAACTGATGCCCGAGGTATCGACGGCCCGCAACCATTTCAAGTTCCTGCTCTTCATAATCGCCATGATACTGATTGCCGTGGCCGCGGCCCGTCCGCAGTTCGGGTCGAAACTGCGCGAAGAGAAGAGCCGGGGAGTCGAGATGATGCTCGTGGTCGACGTGTCGAACTCGATGCTGGCCGAAGACTTCGAGCCGAGCCGTCTGGAACGCACGAAATACGCAATCGACAAGCTCTTCGACGGTCTGAAGCAGGAACGCGTCGGCGTCATAGTCTTCGCCGGCGAGGCCAAGGTCCAGCTGCCGATAACTTCGGACTACCGCATGGCCAAGGCCTTTGCCAAACGCATATCGCCCACGCTGGTGGCCGAACAGGGAACGTCGATAGGCAAGGCTCTGTCGATGGCCATGATGTCGTTCTCGTCACAGAGTGACAACAGCCGCGTGATGATTCTGATAACCGACGGCGAGACTCACGACAACAATGCACTGGAGGTGGCGCAGCAGGCCGCCGAACAGGGCATCAAGATCTTCACGATAGGTATCGGAACGCCCGAAGGCGCCCCGATCTCGATAAACGGCGAGTATATCAGCGACGAAAACGGCGAGATGGTCGTATCGAAGCTCAACGAACAGATGCTCCAGGAGATTGCCTCCACGACAGGCGGCGCATACGTGCGTGCGTCGAAACAGTCCATCGGCCTCGAAGAGATAGTCAAGGCCATAAACGAGATGCAGCAGGACGAACTAACCACAATGCGCTTCGAGGAGTACAACGAACAGTTCCCGTACCTGCTGTGGATAGCGTTCGTGCTGCTGGTGCTCGACATCTTCATACTCGACCGCAAAAACCCGCTTCTGGCACGGTTCAACATATTCGACAAAAGGCACACGAAGGAATAGGCCCGCAACCGCGACACCATAATGGCGGAATTTTTTGGATATGGCAAAAAATTCCGCTATATTTGTGCCAATTGGAAAATAATGAACTTAAAATGCCGAAGTTGTATGACGAGGTAAACGTACTGAAAAAACCCCAATGGCTGAAAATCAGGCTGCACGAAACCGCTTCCTTCGCGGAGGTGGACCGTATCGTTAAGCAGCACGGGCTGCATACGATCTGCAGCAGCGGAATGTGCCCGAACAAGTCGGAGTGCTGGAGCCGCAGAACAGCCACTTTCATGATATTGGGGGATATATGCACACGCAACTGCCGTTTCTGTGCGACAAAATCAGGACACCCGTCGCCGGCCGATCCCGACGAACCGCAAAAGGTTGCGGAAAGCGTCGCGCTGATGGGCCTTCGGCATGTTGTCGTAACTTCTGTTACTCGCGATGATCTGCCCGACGGCGGCGCCGCACACTGGGCCGCAACCACAAGGGCGATCCGAGCGAAGAATCCGAACGCAACAATTGAGCTCCTTATTCCCGATCTGGACGCCAGACACGACCTGCTGGATATCGTAGCGGCGTCCGAGCCCGACATCATCGGGCACAACATCGAAACCGTCGAACGACTCACTCCGCTTGTACGCTCGAGGGCGAAGTACCGGACAAGCCTCGAAACCCTGAAATATCTGGGCAGCAGGGGCGCCGTTACCAAAAGCGGCATAATGGTCGGACTCGGCGAGACCGATGACGAGGTAGGACAGACACTGCGCGACCTGCGCGATGCCGGTGTCCGAATCGTAACTCTGGGCCAGTATCTGCGGCCGACTCTGGAGCACTATCCCGTTGCGGAATACATCACTCCGGAAAAATTCGACCGCTACAGGCAGCAGGCTCTCGAAATGGGCTTCGACTACTGCGCGAGCGCACCTCTGGTACGTTCGTCGTACTTGGCCGACGCCGCTTTGCAGAGCGTAAAAAGGTAGAACGCCGACGCCGCAAGAGACATCACCGCACGGTGCATCTCCCGAAGCGTCAGCAAAAGGGAAAGTGCAGTATGCCATTGTTTGTCGAATACAGGGATCTGGGTCGCATGGACTATGCCGAGTGCTGGGATTTGCAGCGCTCGATATTCGACGCCATGCTCGCAGCAAAAGCCCTGCACGGCAGCAATGCGCCAGATGGAGGCATCTGCCCGGCCGAAGTGGCCGGTACGGGACTGCCCGGGCCGAAGGCCGGGACCATACTCACGGTGGAGCACCCTCCCGTCTACACCCTCGGCAAACACGGGCACCGGAGCAACATGCTCGCAAGCGAAGAACGCCTGCGCAGCCTTGGAGCCGATTTCTACAACATAGACCGCGGCGGCGACATCACATTCCATGGCGACGGCCAGATCGTCGGCTACCCCATTCTCGACCTCGAAATGCTGGGGATCGGGCTGCGTGAATATGTGGACGCCCTTGAGCAGAGCGTCATCGATACGCTGGCCGGATACGGCATCAGGGCAGGACGCTCGCACGGCGCTTCGGGCGTATGGCTCGGGAGCGGCGCCGAGTACGCCGGCGGCCAGGCCCCGGAAAACGGAGGCCCGCTGCGCAAGATATGCGCAATAGGAGTCAAGGCTTCACGTTATGTTACGATGCACGGCTTCGCGCTCAACGTAACCACCGACCTTAAATGGTTCGGCAACATCAACCCCTGCGGTTTTACCGACCGCGGCGTAACGTCGATGATGAGGGAAATCGGATCGGCACCCGACATCGACGAAGTCAAAAGAGTGCTGATCGACAATTTGGCGAGAATATTAAATGTTAAAATATATAAAAACTGAAGATTATGCCCATAAACAAAAGATGGGTAGTCAAACCGCAGGGCGACACCCCGACGGTGGAGAGACTCTCTGCCGCATTAGGTATTACCCCCGTGTTGGCTAACCTACTGGTACAAAGAGGCATAGACACAGTAGAAAAAGCAGACAAATTCTTCAACCCAAGTCTTGCGGATCTGCACGACCCGTTCCTGATGAAGGATATGGACAAGGCCGTCGAGCGCATCGGGCAGGCCGTACGCAACGGGGAGAAGATCATGGTTTACGGCGATTACGATGTCGACGGAACCACGGCCGTGGCGCTGGTGTACAAGTTCCTGCGCCAGATCGGCCACAAAAACCTGCTTTTCTACATACCCGACAGATATACCGAAGGTTACGGCATATCGATCAAGGGTATAGACTACGCCGCCCGCAAGGGTGTCGGCCTGGTCATAACGCTCGACTGCGGCATAAAGGCCACGGAAAAGATCGTCTATGCGAAACAGAAAGGCGTGGATTTCATTATCTGCGACCACCATCTCCCTGCCGACGAAATACCGAAGGCAGTGGCTGTCCTCGACCCAAAGCGTCCCGACTGCAACTATCCGTTCGACGAGCTGTCGGGCTGCGGCGTGGGATTCAAGCTCGTACAGGCATATGCCCAGAAGAACGGCATTCCGTTCGAGAAGATTACGCACCTGCTCGACCTGCTGGTTGTCAGCATCGCGTCGGACATCGTCCCGCTGACGGGCGAGAACCGCGTGCTGGCGCACTTCGGGCTCGAAAAACTCAACAGTTCGCCCTCCGAGGGACTGGCGTCGATAATCAAGATATGCGGGCTCGACACCCACACCATCACCATCGACGACATCGTCTTCAAGATCGGCCCGCGCATCAACGCCGCCGGGCGCATGCGCATGGACGAGAATGACGAGAATGCCGCCCCGTCGGGTGGCTATGCGGCCGTGAGCCTGCTGATCGAAGGCAACGAGCAGAAGGCGCGCGAACTGGGCAACGACATCGACTCGTTCAACCAGGACCGCAAGAGCATCGACCGCAATGTCACGCAGGAGGCCCACGACTATATCGAGAGCAACCCCGAACTCAAGAAACGCAAGAGTACGGTGGTCTACAACCCCAAATGGGTCAAGGGTATCGTCGGCATCGTGGCCTCGCGCCTGATCGAGACTTACTACCGCCCGACCGTGGTGCTCACGATGAGCAACGGACTGGTTACGGGCTCGGCACGCTCGATCCCGGGCTTCGACCTCTACCAGGCCGTGGAGTCGTGCTCCGACCTGCTCGAAAACTTCGGCGGCCACATGTATGCAGCCGGCCTGACGATGCGCCCCGAGAATGTCGAGGAGTTCGCACGCCGCTTCAACGAGTACGTGGAGCAGAACATCGACCCGCAGACACTCATTCCGCAGGTCGACATCGACAGCCGGCTGCTCTTCTCGGACATCACGCCCGAGTTCAACCGCCAGCTGAACCGTTTCCAGCCCTTCGGGCCAGGGAACACGACCCCGGTATTCGTCACCTACTCGGTCAGCAACCGAGGCGACGCCAAACTCGTCGGCGCGGAACAGGACCATCTGCGCATGGACCTCGTTCAGCGCGAGAAGCCGAACACCGCAATACAGACCATAGCATTCCAACAGCCGACGCACTACGAATGGATACGGGCGGGACACCCCATCGACATCTGCTACCAGATAGTCGAGAACCATTACCGCGGAACCGTGTCGACACAGTTGAGAATAAAGGATATAAAACCCGTAGGAAAATAAGAGATGGAGACCAGATACAAACGTGAGGACATATACGATCCCGCAACCATCGAGGAACTTAAAGTACATTACCGCGAGATCCTGCGGCTGCTGGGTGAGGACCCCGAGCGCGAAGGACTGCTCAAGACCCCCGAGCGCGTAGCCAAGGCCATGTCGTTCATAACCAAGGGCTATACCGAGGATCCTGTCGCAATACTCCATTCGGCCATATTCCGCGAGGAGTACAAGCAGATGGTGCTGGTCAAGGACATCGAACTCTACTCGGTCTGCGAACACCACATGCTGCCCTTCTACGGCAAGGCCCATGTCGCGTATATCCCCAACGGCTACATCACCGGACTGTCGAAGATCGCCCGAGTGGTAGAGTGCTTCGCCCGCAGGCTGCAGGTGCAGGAGCGCATGACCGTACAGATACGCGACTGCATACAGGAGGCGCTCAACCCCATGGGCGTGGCCGTAGTCATCGAGGCCAACCACATGTGCATGCAGATGCGCGGCGTCGAAAAGCAGAGTTCGGCCACGACAACATCGGCCTTCACCGGCATATTCCTTTCGGACCACCGTACGCGCGAAGAGTTCATGACACTCATAAGCAACAAGTACAGATAAACGGACCGATATAAGGAAAAAGCCGCTGCTTCGGGATTCGAGCAGCGGCTTTTTTCATTGCGTGGCAGGATCACCCGACCCACGTCACGCTTGCCGAGTCATCGTGCTCGGGCAGCGGCGCCGGCTGGAAGTCGGAATAGCCTGCGGCGATGACACACAGCACGCCGCACTCCTCGGGCAGCGGCAGCAGCTCGCGCAGACAATCCAGCGCGCTCTTGCCTTCGGGTTCGGCCTGCACGTGCGGGCGTCCGTCGACATGTACCCAGCACGAGGCAAGACCCTCGTCAACACAGGCGAGCTGCAATATTGTGGCCGATATGGCGCAGTTCGTCCGCCACATGGGCGAAGCGTTGCCGTCACCCATCACGACGAATGCCAGCGGCGCATTCTTCAGGAATGCCGAACCGTAATCGCGCATCTCGGCCATGCGGGCGATGATGTCGCGGTCCTCGACAACCATTATGCGCGTGGAGCGCGAATTGCGTGACGACGGTGCCGTAAAAGTCTCCTTCAAAAGGAGGTCGATGACCTCACGCGGCACGCGCCGGTCGTCGAATCGCCGCACACTGCGGCGCTTTGCCAATATATCCTTGAATTCCATATCACAACGTTTTGGATAACATCATACAAAAATAGTGAAATTTTTCATACATTTGTGAAACGTCGGGCGGCGGCGACCGAACCGCAGCATCTCCGCCTGCCGTTGTAATTCAAAACCACGCACATGACAACCGATGGAAAACCCACCGTAGCACTGATCTACGATTTCGACGGGACACTCTCGCCCGGCAACATGCAGGAGTACGACTTCATTCCGGCCGTAGGCAAGAGCAACAAGGAGTTCTGGAGCGAGGCCAACTCGCTGGCCGAGGAGCAGGACGCCGACCGCATACTCACATACATGGCCAAAATGATCCAGGAGGCCAAGTCCAAGGGGCTGTCGCTCCGCCGCGAGGCCTTCCAGGAGTCGGGACGCAACATCAAGCTATACGAAGGCGTACGCGAATGGTTCGCCCGCATCAACGAATACGGGGCACAGCGCGGCCTCAACGTGGTGCACTACATCAACTCTTCGGGCATGAAGGAGATAATCGAGGGGACGGAGATAGCCCACGAATTCCGCAAGATATACGCCTGCACGTTCCTCTACGACGTCGACGGCATTGCCTACTGGCCCGGAGTGGCGGTGAACTACACCAACAAGACCCAGTTCATATTCAAGATAAACAAGGGTGTCGAGTCCGTTTTCGACAGCACGCTCGTGAACCGCTACATCGAGGAGAAGAACCGCCCCGTGCCGTTCCAGCACATGATCTACGTGGGTGACGGAACGACCGACATACCGTGCATGCGGCTGGTGAAGAATTTCGGCGGCCACTCGATCGCCGTTTACAACCCTGCGGAGAAGGGTGCGCGCAAGGAGCTCGGCTCGCTCATACGCGACAACCGCGTGAACTACGTCTGCCCGGCCGACTACACCGACGGCTCGGAGATCGACACCGTGGTGAAGACCATCATCGACAAGATAAGCATCGACACCCGGCTCGAACAGCTGAGCGTCTCGAAGGGTTAGAACAGCGAGATGAGTCCCTCGGCGGCATAGAGCAGCGCCACGTAGCGCAACAGTTTGCCGAGGAACATCGAAAGGGTCGTAACCCACACGTTGCTGCGCATGAGTCCCAGCACGACGGCTATGGCATCGCCTATATACGGCAACGCAACGAAAAACGCCATCAGCGCCCCCTTGCCTGCAAGGAAACGGGTGGCCTTGTCAATATGTTCGCGGCTGATCCGCAGGTAGCGTTCGATCCATTCGGTCTTGCCCAGGCGGCCTATGCCGTAGCATGTCATGCCGCCGAGCGTATTGCCCGCCGTGGCCCACACCACGCCCCATACGGGCGAAAGTCCGGCCTGCACCAGCGCCACCAGCACCAGTTCGGAGCTGAACGGCAGCACGCTGCCGGCAAGGAAGGCCGAGAGGAAGATGCCCACGTAGCCCCACTCTATGAAGAAATCGATTACCTGTTCCATAACGTCATGTGCAACGTGACAAATGTATGCATTATTCGCCTAACGGCAAAACGACATCAGTCTCAGTCATGGGCAAGGAGGATAAAAATATCACCGTCACACGCGTCACCGGCGACAAACTGCAATATGCGGAGCTGCTCCTGCTGGCGGACGAGAGCATGGCGATGATCGGCCGCTACCTCGACCGCGGCGAGATGTACGTGCTCCGCGACGGCGGACAGACATGCACCGTCGCCGTGGTTACGGACGAGGGCGGCGGTCTGTGCGAGCTGAAGAATCTGGCCACGCGTCCCGACCGGCAGCGCTGCGGGTACGGCCGCCGCATGATCGAGTTCCTTGCGGAGCACCTGCGCGGCCGCTTCGGCGAGATGACTGTCGGCACCGGCGAGGTGCCGGGCACACTGCGCTTCTACCGCAACTGCGGATTCACACCGTCGCACCGCGTGAAGGATTTCTTTACGGACAACTACCCCGCCCCCATAATCGAGGAGGGCATACTGCTCCGCGACATGGTGTATCTGCGCCGCCGGCTGCAGCCGTCACAGGATACAGCAAAGGCAACAGTCGCCGAAAACACTGAAAAATAGGGCATTCCATTTGGATTTACGGGATTTTATGCATAACTTTGGAATAGTCTCTTTCCGAGATCCCACAATGGCTGTTGTTCAACCCTTAAACCCATAAGCCCATGAAAAGACTCTATTGCATATTGCTGTGTGTGATGCCGCTGCTTGTTGCGGCATGCGACAGGGACGAAGGTGTCAACGGGAACTACGAATCGACAGTATTCGAACCGGGGTCTTTGGAATTCGGGCCCGAAGGAGGTACTGCCGAAATAACAGTAAACGGAGATTTGTATTTTATAACCCTGACAAGCATTGACGGAGAACCGGCTGTAGAGATATTCGGGGAATACCGTTACATAGAACTAAAGTTCAACCGCGACGACCAGTTTCCAGTAACCGGAGATTTCGGTGTATGTACCGTTACCGCAACATCTCCGAGAAACATAACCGTAACCGTCCCGCCGAACTCCGAATACGAAATGATTAATTTTTCCGCAGTAGCATACGAAGGCCGGGCCGACAAGTTTATGGCTCCGGGCGTTTTCACGATATGGAAGGTCGATGACGGAGAGTAACGCCCGCAACAACGGGAAGTGCCGTTTTTCAACGACATGCTGTTGGCTTTTTGACAAAAAAATATTAAGTTTGCGAAGTTAAATGCCGAGATAATGGTCAACACACTAAAATTCTACCAGGACTTCCCGAAAAAGGGCATCAAATTCATCGACATCATTCCGTTCCTGCAGGACAAGGCGGTATTCAACCAGATAATAGACCGGCTTGTGGAGTTCACGACAACGCCGAACGTTGCGGCCCCCGAGGCACGCGGCTTCCTCTTCGCATCGCCGCTGCTCGTAAAGAGCCCGACGGTCACCAACGTCATACCCATGCGCAAGAGCGGCAAGCTGCCCTTCAACGAGGGTGACCTTGTGGAGGTCAGGATCGAAAAGGAGTACGGCTTCGACCAGCTCTACTACCGCAAGAGCGACATCGCGGCCGGAACACCCACGGGCGACACCTTCGAGATCACGCTGCTGGACGACGTGCTGGCTACGGGCGGCACGGCCGAAGGCATAGCCAAGTCGTTCGAAGGCATGCGCATCGAGGTCGGCGGCAAGAGCTACGGCGTGAAAATCAAGGAGTTCATATTCCTCGTACACCTCTCGGACCTCGACGGCAAGGAGCGCCTCGAAAAGATCGCACCGGTACATACGCTCATGTCGATATAGTCCGCCTGCGACGCGTCGCCACCGGCAGCCGCGGCACATGCATACAAAACCCCAAAAACCCTTCGGGCTCAGCCCGGAGGGTTTTTCATGCAAATGGCGTTATCTGCCGATATTTTTGTATATTTGTCGGAAATTTGAATCCGCACCGCACGGCCCGCGGCACGAAGCCCGGCCAGACAGGCCGTCACAGGCGGATCCGGACGCTGAATACAAACAACCCGAAGATATGAAGTTCAAGGAGTACAAAGGTTTGGACCTCCCCTCGCTTGCAGCCGAGGTGCTCAAGGAGTGGGACGCCGATGACACTTTCCACAAAAGCATCACCACACGCGAAGGACACCCTACGTTCGTCTTCTACGAAGGCCCCCCGTCGGCCAACGGCATGCCGGGCATACACCATGTCATGGCCCGCACCATCAAGGACATAATCTGCCGCTACAAGACGCAGCAGGGTTACCTCGTACACCGCAAGGCCGGTTGGGACACGCACGGCCTGCCCGTAGAGCTGGGCGTCGAGAAGGCTCTCGGCATAACCAAGGAGGATATCGGCAAGAAGATCTCCGTCGAGGATTACAACCGCGCCTGCCGCTCGGACGTGATGAAGTTCACGGGCGCATGGGAGCGCCTGACCCGCCAGATGGGTTACTGGGTAAACATGGACGACCCCTACATCACCTACGACAACAAATACATCGAGACCCTGTGGTGGCTGCTCAAGCAGCTCTATGACAAGGGCCTGCTCTACAAGGGATATACCATTCAGCCCTACTCGCCGGCTGCCGGCACGGGCCTCTCGACCCACGAGCTGAACCAGCCCGGCTGCTACCGCGACGTGAAGGATACGACCTGCACGGCGCAGTTCCGCATAATCCGCGACGCTAGGAGCGAAAAACTCTTCGACGACGTGCAGGGAGACCTCTACTTCCTGGCATGGACCACGACGCCGTGGACCCTGCCCTCGAATACGGCACTCTGCGTCGGCCCCAACATCGAATATGTCAAGGTCAAGTGCGTCAATCCCTACACTTCGGCCGAGCAGACCGTCGTCATGGCCCGCGAACTCGTCGGCAGCTACTTTACGGCCAAGATGGAGGGTACGTTCGTTGTCGAAGAGAAGGTCTGGAAAGGCTCCGAGCTCGAAGGCATTCGCTACGAACAGCTCATACCGTGGGTGAAGCCCATGGGCGACGCATTCCGCGTAATCGTCGGCGACTTCGTCACCACGTCGGACGGTACGGGTATAGTACACATCGCCCCGACATTCGGTGCCGATGACGACCGCGTGGCACGCGCCGCAGGTATAGCGCCCCTGTTCATGGTCGAGAAGGGCGGCAAGAAGATGCCGATGGTCGACCGCACGGGCAAATTCTACCTGCTCGACGAACTCGACGAGGAGTTCGTCCGCAACAACGTCGACGCAAAGAAATACGGCGAATGGCAGGGCCGCTACGTGAAGAACGCCTATGACGAGGCTCTCAAGGATAGCGACACCACGCTCGACATCGACATCGCCGTAACGCTCAAGGCCGAGAACAAGATCTTCAAGATCGAAAAACATACCCACTCCTACCCCCACTGCTGGCGTACGGACAAACCGGTGCTCTACTACCCGCTCGACTCGTGGTTCATCAAGACCACGGCTCTGCGCGACCGCATGATCGAGCTCAACAAGACCATTCACTGGAAGCCCGAATATACGGGTTCGGGACGCTTCGGCAAGTGGCTCGAAGGATTGGTGGACTGGAACCTCTCGCGTTCGCGCTTCTGGGGCACGCCGCTGCCGATATGGGCTACCGAGGACCGCTCGGAGCTCAAGTGCATAGGCTCGATCGAGGAGCTGATGGGCGAAATCGAGAAATCCATAGCCGCCGGAGTGATGAAGGAGAACCCCTACAGGAACTTCAAGGTCGGCGACATGTCGAAGGAGAACTACTCGACCGACGTGATCGACCTGCACAAGCCATACGTGGACTCGATCATACTCGTATCGTCCAAGGGCGAACCGATGAAGCGCGAGAGCGACCTCATCGACGTATGGTTCGACTCGGGAGCCATGCCCTATGCGCAGCAGCACTACCCCTTCGAGCACGGAGGCAAGGAGTTCGAGGCCGTATATCCGGCCGACTTCATCGCAGAGGGTGTGGACCAGACACGCGGCTGGTTCTTCACGCTGCACGCCATAGCCGTCATGCTATTCGACTCGGTAGCATTCAAGAACATCATCTCGAACGGTCTGGTGCTCGACAAGAACGGCAACAAGATGTCGAAACGCCTGGGCAACGCCGTCGACCCGTTCGAAGTGCTCGACAAGTACGGAGCCGACGCCACACGCTGGTACATGATATCCAACTCGCAGCCGTGGGACAACCTCAAGTTCGACGTCGAGGGCGTGGACGAGGTGCGCCGCAAGTTCTTCGGCACGCTCTACAACACATACTCGTTCTTCGCGCTCTACGCCAACATCGACGGCTTCACGGGCTGCGAGGAGCAGATACCCGTATCGGAACGTCCCGAGATTGACCGCTGGATCATCTCGCTGCTCAATACGCTGGTCAAGGAGGTGACCGATTCGCTCGAGAACTACGACCCGACGCCCGCGGCCCGCGCCATACAGGATTTCGTCGGCGAAAACCTCTCGAACTGGTACGTACGCCTCAACCGCAAGCGTTTCTGGGGCGGCACGATGGACCGCGACAAGCTGGCCGCATACCAGACACTCTATACATGTCTGGAGACGGTCGCACAGCTGTCGGCTCCGTTCGCACCCTTCATCTCGGACCGCATATTCCGCGACCTGAACGCCGTAAGCGGCGCACACGACTGCGGGTCGGTACACCTCTCGGTATTCCCCAAGGCCGATGAGTCGCTCATCGACAGCGAGCTTGAGGACATGATGTCGCTGGCACAGCGCATATCGTCGATGGTGCTCGCCCTGCGCCGCAAGGTCAACATCAAGGTGCGCCAGCCGCTCACAAAGATCATGGTACCGGTACTCGACCCGACCACGGCCAAACATATCGAGGCCGTCAAGGGGCTGATACTCGGCGAGGTCAACGTCAAGGAACTGGAACTCATAAGCAACACCGCAGGCGTGATCACCAAGCGCATCAAGCCCAACTTCAAGACGCTCGGCCCCAAGTACGGCAAGTACATGAAGCAGATCGCCGCCCTGGTAGCGGGCTTCACGCAGGAGCAGATCGCCGAAGTCGAGGGCGGAGAGCTGACATCGATCGAGGTTGGCGGCGAGAAGCTGGAGGTAAGCACCGCCGATTTCGAGATCACGTCGGAAGACATGCCCGGCTGGCTGGTGGCTTCGGAAGGCAAACTGACCGTCGCCCTCGATGTTACGGTAACGGACGAGCTGCGCAAGGAAGGTGTGGCCCGGGAATTGATAAACCGTATACAGAACTTCCGAAAGGATTCGGGACTCGAGGTTACCGACAAGATAACCGTCGAGATCGAGGAGAAAGAGTCCGTCGCAGGCGCCGTTGCCGACTTTGCCGGATACATCGGCTCGCAGACACTCGCCACGAAGGTCTCGTGCACACCGAACCCCGCTGGCGACTTCGTGGGCGAAACCGACCTGGACGACGAGAAACTCAAGATTGCGATAACCAAAATGTAGGATTGCCCCGTAAAATTTGGAATATTGCCGAACTTTGTTTAATTTTACATAAATCAATATATAAGCAAGGAGGATTTTACTATGGCAGAGGTCGAAAAAACGAGATACAGCGACGCGGAACTCGAAGAGTTCAAGCAGATCATTCTCAAAAAACTTGAGGTGGCGCGCGCCGACTATGAGTTGTTGCGTGCGACGATCACACACACCTCCGACAACGACACCGAGGACACCTCTCCTACGTACAAGGTCCTGGAAGAGGGCGCCGCAACGTTGTCCAAGGAGGAGAACGGCCGTTTGGCCACTCACCAGATGAAGTTCATACGCAACCTCGAAATGGCCCTCGTGCGTATCGAGAACAAGACCTACGGAATATGTAAAACCACAGGCAAACTCATTCCAAAGGAGCGTCTGATGAAGGTTCCCCACGCCACCGAGTGCATCGAGGCCAAGGAGAGCAGACGCAAATAACCGGCATATCCGGAATGGTGAAACAATAACGTGAAGACCGGGCAGTGCCTTCACACTGCCCGGTCTTCCGTTGCAGTTACGGGGCTGCAACAAGAAGAAACCCCGGAATCCGGCACATCACGATAAAAAAGCCCGCGACAAGGGCCTTTTTTTACACAAAAGATCCGGCAGACGCACTATCATTCAGCTAATTTCGCTATATTTGTCACGGATCCGACGACCCGTGCAAACGGGCTCGGATCCATACCTTTAATTAAAAACACCAGACATAAAAGTCTGTTTATAAAATTTTCGTCTCTCTTACTTGCTGCCGCAATCCTATTCACATCATGTAACAACGGCTCAACAAATTCAGAACACGCCGGTACTTATCAGAAACCCACTCCCGAAACAGTATCATTAGACAATGCCGTATTCTCATACTATGGCGACCCCTACTATTCGGGGGAATCGGACTTGTGGATTCTTGAACTGTCCACTACACCGGCCGAGGGAGAATACGTCAAGATCAACGTAAGCGTCAATGCCGAACCCGGATTACAGGGCAAACCCGACATCACGTTGCTCAACGGCAGATACAACATGCCTTCGAATTCGGGAGACATGTCGGCCGGCACGTTCAATACCGGATACACCGACACTCAGGACCGTCCCAACGGAGCCGTCGAGATTCCGGCAGGGTCATACTTTGCAAACGTATCCGAGGAATCGGACGAACCTGCCGAAACCGACCTGCTGCGCGAAGGTTACTGCACGGTAACCGTCGGCACCGACGGCAAGGTGTCGATCGAGGGCGTAATGATCGGAACACAATATTTCAAACGCTATTTCACGTACGAAGGCACCCCCGAAGTTACCGACAAATCGGAAGGCGGGGATCCGGCATCACCATGGAGTACACCTACAAACAGGCCCGCAGCCCGAAACGCGGATTGAGCTTCAACAACCTCTCGAAACCCGACCTCGAACTGCTCTCGCCCGGCGTATGCTGGATATACAACTGGGGTTCGAGCACAAGCATAGCCTCGATGCTCGGCGATTACGACATGACCTACTACCCCATGGTCTGGGCGGCAATCCCAATGAGTCGACCATCGCCTCGACGCAGGAGCGCGTACCCGGCTGCGACATGATCCTCGCATACAACGAGCCCAACCTCACGGACCAGGCAAACATGACCCCCACGCGCGCCTCGGAATTGTGGCCCAACCTGGTGGCCGTAGCCGAGAAACTCGGCATGCGCCTGACCTCACCCGCCATGAACTACGGAACACTCGCCGGCTACAGCGATCCCGAAGTATGGCTCGACGAGTTCTACTCGAAACCGGGCGTAAGCCTCGACGACGTGGACGCAACGGCCGCACACTGCTACATGCCCTCGGGCGAGGCACTCAAGTCCTTTATCCGCAAATTCTACAAGTACGGCAAACCGGTTTACATGACAGAGTTCTGCCACGCACAGGGCAGCATAACCAACAACGTGCAGAGCCAGATGAAGTTCATGTGCGATGCACTCAACTATCTCGAAAACGACGACATGGTCGGCGGCTACTCGTGGTTCAAGGAGCGCGGCGGCAACACATGGAGCGCAATCTCGCTGCTCAACATCAACGCCTCGAATCCCGAACTTACGGATCTGGGCAAGGTATATGTCAACTTCTCGACATTCGACAAGACCGTGTACTATGCCATAGGCGAAGCCATTCCCGCCGAGCACTACTGCAACAACAGCCTCGCGGCTTCGGCCAACACCGACACATGGGAGACAGCCCCGCACGTAAAGCCCACGACCGACGTTACGGGTATACTCGAGCTCTGCGACTTCTATGCCGTCGGCAACTGGGTTGAGTACCAGATCGACGTTGCGAACAGCGGCGACTACGAGATGCTGCTGCGCTACGCCAACCCCATCGACGGACAATTCACCCTCGATATCGACGGTGCGGAGACACCGATCTCGCTGCCCAAGACCGGCGACGAGACAACGTGGAGAACGGCATCGGTTCCCGTGCACATCGCGGCAGGCAAGCACACCGTACGCCTGACGCTGACCAAGGGCCGCGCCAACTTCAACTGGTTCTGCTTCCGTTAGGAGCACTAAAATATTATCGTCCGTTGCGCCGCCAGATTGCATGCGGCAGGGAGCCGTGCAGGTGAACGGGTTAGCATCGGCTCCCGAAACGGCGATAAGACGAGAGCGGCTGAACAGATTGTTCAGCCGCTCTCGTCTTGTCCATATGCGGTCTTTCCTATCGGAAATCCTTCTCCGTACGCACCAGCTCAATACCTGCGTCCCGCCCCAGATTGCGCGAATAACGCTTGTCATCGGCATTGTCCCAATGCTCGGCCACACCGAGGCTCCCGACAGGCATACCGTCGCCTTCGGGGTCATAGACCGTGCCCGACGGCGCATTGCCGGCCTGTGCTGCCTCAGAAAGGTACATGTCGGAGTAATCTACATCGGGCATGTCGGGAAATTCGTTGGTCAGGAAATCGACTCCGACCATGTCGATGGCCACAGGATCCTGGCTGGCAAAGAGTGAACAGGGCCAATCGCCGCCGAAAGGCTGCATCTGCCACTTCGGTCCGGGCTTGCCGCCGACATTGCGGCACCCGTACAGGCCGTCGACAAGGTAGAGCATGCACTTGCCGCCAAGGTCCTCATGGCCCATGAAATCGACGAAGGTTATATATTTAGCCGCACCGTCACGGCTCTGGTTGAAGTTGTTGTGGAAGTTCTTGCGCCAGTCGGCGTGTATGCTCATCGTGCCGTACCAGTTCTTGCCGCACAGGGTGACACCCTGACCTACATGCCCCTTCAGCAAAGCCATGTTTATAACGTAATCGGCCTCGGTGAATGCCGTCGAAATGCCGCGGGCCAGCGGTCCGTTGTCCTGCGAGTAGGCCATGGCGTCGGCCTCATACTCGCTTTTGACACGCCCGTCACCGCCGGCATTGTCCACATAGCGCACATCGGTAAATGCCGCATGGCATTTGTCGAAGAGATAATCGGTGATAAAACGGCTCGGCTCGGCCACGATGATGTCCGACTGCGGCACGCCGCCCTGCCCGACAAGGCTCTTCAGCAGGGCAAGCACCAGCTGCGGCGAGGCGTTGATCTCCTCGTTGTCGGCATGGGAATAGGTATTGTTGTTGTTGATCTTGATGGTGACAGTCTCCCCGGCGACATAACCGCGCCCGCCCCGCGAGCGGCTGCTGTTTGCCGACGTGAAAAGCACACTCCAGGCCTCAGCCGCCGAACCGGTACCGGTAAGGGTGCACAGGGCGCTCCCGACAAGCCAGTCGCAGGCCTCCTGCGAATTGCAGCCGTCAAGGAACCAGAAACCGTCGCCGCCGTCCCAACGTGCCGCCCCGGGAGCATAACTCCACGCTACCCTGCCGGGAAACAGGCCGCGGGCCTCACCTACGGGCGAAAGCGGCTGAAGGGTCTGCTTCACGGGCAGTTCCGTCCTTATCTCGGGCTGTGCGCAGGCAACCGGAAGCAGAACCGTAAGAGAGATCGCCGCGAGCGGCAGAACCCGGGCGGAAATTCCGCGCCGTTCACATACGGAGCGGAAGATGCAGATGTTTTTCATGATATGGTCTATTTATCGGATTATCAAACCTGTAATCATTGTAAAGATACGAATAAATATCGGGAAACCTGTCACAGTCACGCCGTAATCTCGCCCGCCAAACCAAAAAAATTCCGATGCGGCGATTGCCGCATCGGAATTATGACTGTCTGCATTGCAGGCTCTATGCGATGTTCTGCATCTCGATAAGTTTGGCGTAGATACCGCCCTTGGCCATCAGCGAGGAGTGCGTACCCTGCTCGGCGATACGGCCCTGGTCGATCACGATGATCTTGTCGGCATTGTGGATCGTACTCAGACGGTGTGCGATGACCACCGACGTACGTCCCTTGAGCAGCGAATTGAGCGCCTCCTGCACCAGCATCTCGCTCTCGGTATCGAGTGCCGACGTAGCCTCGTCGAGAATCAGCACCTCGGGGTTCTTGAGCACGGCACGGGCAATGCTCAGGCGCTGGCGCTGACCGCCCGACAGCTTGACGCCGCGGTCGCCGATATTGGTCTGATACCCTTCGGGGGCCTCCATTATGAAGTTATGGGCATTGGCCACCCTGGCCGCCTCGACAACCTCGCCATGCGTTGCGCCGGCCTTGCCGAGTGCGATATTGCCTTCGATGGTATCGTTGAAAAGCACGGTTTCCTGAGCCACAACACTCATGTGCTCGCGAAGGCTCTCCTGCGTATAGCTGCGTATGCTGCGGCCGTCGATGAGGATATCACCCGACGTAGCATCGTAGAAACGGGGTATCAGCTCGCTGAGCGTCGACTTTCCGCCGCCCGACGGGCCTACTATGGCCACGGTCTCGCCCTTGCGTATCTCGAACGAGATGTTGTCGAGAACCTCGCGTGAGCCGTCGTAGCTGAAACATACGTTGCGGAACTCGATACTCTCCTTCAGACCTTCGAATTCCACGGCGTCGGGGGCGTCCGTAATCTCGCTGCGGGCGTCGATTATCGAGAATATGCGCTCACCGGCCGCAATACCCTGGTTGATGTTGGCGAACTGGTCTATGAACGAACGCACGGGGCGTGTAATCTGCGAGAATGCCGCAATGAAGGCTATGAATCCTGCGGCGCTCAGCGACCCGTTCATCACGAGCATGCCGCCGAAGATCAGAATGACCGAGACGGCCGATATTCCGAGGAACTCGCTCATGGGCGATGCCAGCTGCTGCTTGCGGGCCATCGAGAGGACCAGACGCGTAAATTCGGCATTCAGGTTGCGGAACTTGCGCTTCACATACCCCTCGGCCGTATAGCTCTTTACCACCTTGATGCCCGAAAGAGCCTCGTCGAGGACGCTCACCATGTCGCCCATGCGCTCCTGACCCTTCTTGGCCGGGTGACGCAGACGCTTCACGATGCTGCCGATGACCACTCCCACAAGCGGGAGGAAGATGATCGAGAAGACCGACAGCTCCCACGATATGCTGAACATCAGGAAGAGGAATCCGATGATGAGGAAAGGCTCGCGGAAGGCTACCTGCAGGGTATTGGTGATGCAGAACTGCACCATCATCACGTCCGACGTGATCTTCGATATGATGTCGCCCTTGCGCTGGTCGCTGAAATAGCCGACGTTCATACCGATTATGTTCTCGAACATGTCGTTGCGCATGCGCTGGAGCGTATTGGCACGCATCGACTCGACGGTATAGCCGCCCAGATAACGGAACAGGTTGCTCAGGAAGTTGGTAACAAGCAGCACGACCGCCAGCAACAGAAGCACGTTGACGACCTTGTACTCGCCGAAGGTGATGGTATAGAGATAATTGAGGAACTCCGACAGGAAATCCCCGTTAAGGCGGATTTTGGGCATCTCGTAGACGGGCGTAAACTGGTACCCTTCCGAGAACATCGTATCCAGGATCGGAATGATCATCACGTAGTTGAACGTGTTGAATACGGCATGCAAGGCTGCATAGAAGAAATAGGGGACGGCGTAGCGGCTCAACGGTTTTGCAAACCCCAGCAGCCTTATATATGTTTTGAACATGAGCGGTCGGTTTATCTTATTCGATTACGAATGACAAATATAATAAAACTATTGCAATTCGCACCATGACATGGCTTTCATCTCTCCGTCAGGCAGGAGTTTCCGTCTGTCGCAATATGTAATCGGAAATATCGGACAAATTCCGCCATGCGGCTCCGCACATGGAACATGACGTCCCGCGCAGTCGCTATGACAGCCCGCCATCGGCGGCAAATTCACGAACCGCCTCGATATATGCCTGTATCGTCTCGTCGATCGGGAGGAACGACTTGCCGCCGGCCGCATTCTTGTGGCCGCCGCCGTTGAAGTAGCGGCGCGCAAAGACATCGACGTCGACATTGCCGCGCGAACGGAACGAGGCCCTCACGAAATCGTGCTGTTCGATGAATATGGCCGACATCTTCATCTTCTTGATGGTCAGCGGATAGTTGACGAAACCCTCACTGTCGCCCTGCTGGAACCAGAAACGGCGCATCTCCTCCTCGGTGAGCGACATGTAGGCAACCGTACCCTTCATCAGGGTCTTCATCTTGCGGTTGATGGTATAGCCGAACAGACGTGCACGCCCCTCGGTGAAGGAGTTGTAGACGTTGTTGTATATCTGCGGTATATCTATGCCCTTGCCGGCAAGCACCGCAACAGCGCGGAATAGCTCGGGCGTAAGGAACGAAAAGGCGAAGTTGCCCGTATCGGTCATCATGCCGACATAAAGCTGCTCGGCCATCTGCTTCGAGATGATATCCGTACCGAAGAGCTTCTCGACGATCGAATAGACGAGAAACGCCGTACTCGACGAGTCGGGGTGCGAGAACATGATGTCGAAAGAGGTTTCCGGAGTCAGGTGATGGTCGATAAGCACGCGCACGGCATGCGTATTGGCCGCAATGATGTCGCTCAGTTCCTCGAGCCGCGAAAGCATGTTCATGTCGGCGCAGATGATGACGTCGGCTGCCGAGACCGCACTTACGACCTTGTCGTGATCGGTCTTGAAGATGGTCATGTTCTCCAGACCGCTTATCCAGTCGAGAAAATAGGGATACTTGTTGGGTACCACGCACGTAACGTTGTGGCCGCAGGAGACGAGCACCTCACGCAGGGCAAGCGACGATCCGATCGCGTCCCCGTCGGGATTGATGTGCGACAGCACGACAATGTTGCGGCGCACGTCGCCGCACAGGAGGTCGCGCAATGCCTGTAAGCTCTCTTCCGATATATTCATACGCACAAAGATAAGCAAAAAAAGAGGAACAACCCTCCAGGTTGTCCCTCTTTTTGCAAAAGCGCCTTGTCCAGCTACTCTGCCGTAGTCTCATCAAGAGGCTTGATCATGTTGTTACGCAGCGGGTTAACAAGTTCGCGCGGCAGGCTGATCTTACGTGTGTCTAACGAAGATCTCGTAGGCTCAGCCAACTTGAGCGAATGCAACGATGCGCTGGTACTCGGGAAGATATCGTTCAATGCGAAATACAGCATATCCGGGATTATGTAACCCTCCTGATCCGAAGGCTCGTATATCACACCCCACTGGAAACGGTTGTCAACATAATTGGAAGCATCTATATCCGGAGTAAATCCATTGGCATAGTTGCTCTCTCCCTTGGCATTGTACGACTGGAAGGAGATCGGGGCGAAGACATACGAGTAACCGTCCCCCGGTCTGAACTGCATGACCTCCATGCCGACATTCTTGCCGTTGGTTGTCTGACCTACCAGTTTGACGGTCTTGTCTATACCGCGCAACGAGTTAATTATAAGCTCACTGGCGGACGCCGTATTGACTGTTCCGATGACATATATCTTATCAAAGGAGAAACCGTATGCGCTGGCTACACTTGAGTCAAACTTTTCATTTTTGTATGTTTTATAGTCGTCCTTGTTACAGTCTTTGATTGCATCCATACGCTCGTCGTTGTAACGATAGTATTCGAACACCTGGTCATTACCGTCTGCACCGGCCAGTGCACTCGATATCATGAGCGACGACGAAACGTGGCCACCGCCATTGAGACGCAGGTCAAGGATTATATCGGTAATACCCTTTTCCTTGAACACCTCGAACACCTTTTTCACTTCGTCGTCATAAGCCGAATCAAAAGAAGCGTATACCAGATAGCCGACCTTCTTGCTTGAAGTCTCGGACGAGAAGATATTGTAGTACAGGACGGGGTTCTCATAATACGATTCTGCCGTAAGCGTTATTTCGGGATTCGGATAGCTGCCGTCGGTTTCTACCATCTGAATGCGTTTCGTTGTACCGACAGGCAGATAGCTCATCATATATACATAAGCCTCGTAATAGTTGGACTCGGTAATCTCGGCTCCCTCGAACTTGCCGACATAATCACCGCGCTTGACTCCCGCCTTTTCTGCCGGAGAGTCCTTATATACGTAATCTACCTGAAAGCAGTAATGGCCCTTGTTGTCTACGCTGAATATCGTATTGGCAAGGCTCATTCCAAATCCCGTCACGGCACTGGCGCGGGTAACTTCGGCGAGGGCTGCGCTTGCAGACGATACGGGCGAACGCTGGATATAGGAGTAGATATACTCGCGCTTGCCATTCTCCCAGTGACCGTCGAGTATGTTGGTGGTCATCGACGAGAGGGTGTTGTTTACGAAATCATCGTATGCCTGGTTGTAATCGAGGGTCAGTTCGCGGAAATCCTCGTTCCACAGATAGTACTCGTCCAGAATCGGGGTCGTATGGTTCTTGTTGACGTTGGCATCGGTACCCTTCAACGACTCGGACAACTGGGTGAAGCGGCACAGAGTGATGGTCTTGCCGCCTACGGTTACCGACAACGTCACGTTACGGTTGAAATCGGTCGCATTGGCCGTGAATTCGAGAATTATGTCGTGAGTACCGGCCTCACCGCTCTCGGTTCCCTCCTTGATGGAGGCTATACGCGTTGCCGAACTCTTAGCCGACCATGCGCCTTCGGACGTAATGGTTACAGTCACGTTCTGCGCTTCGGCCGACACCTCCTCGGTATCGCTGCAGCTCTTGTAGGTAATACCTCCGCCCGTCGTTGACGAATCGTCACTGGTACTGTCCTTGCTGCATGCGGCAGCCAGGAAAAATACCGCACTGCACATCAGAATTTTGAATAGATTTTTCATACGTTCTCTTTCCTTTATTTGAAATTCAACCTTTGTCGTGAAGGGCAAATATACATTATTTTGCGACAATACGCCGCTCTTTTGCCGAAAAATATCGGCACCACTGCGAAATTCCGCACTCCCGGCACTTCGGCGAACGGGCCGTGCACACATAACGGCCATGAAGTATGAGCCAGTGATGGGCCTTGGGCAGCAGGTGCGACGGAATATGTTTCTCGAGTTGCAGCTCGGTCTGCAGCGGAGTACGGGCATTGCTCGTAAGGCCTATGCGTGCCGACACGCGGAATACATGGGTATCGACCGGCATAACCTCCTTGTTCCATATCACGGCTCCCACGACATTGGCCGTCTTGCGGCCAACGCCCGGCAGGCGCTGCAGCTGTACAAGGTCGCTCGGCACCTCGCCGCCGAACTCCGAGCAGAGCATGCGGGCCATGCCGGCAAGGTTGCGTGCCTTGTTGTTGGGGTACGATATGCTGCGTATGTACGGGTAAATCTCCTCGGGAGTAGCCGCAGCCATGGCCTGCGGTGTCGGGAATGCCTCGAAGAGAGCCGGCGTGGTCATGTTCACGCGCTTGTCGGTGCACTGGGCCGAAAGGATCACGGCAACCAGCAGCTGGTACGGCGAATCATAGTGCAGTTCGCTCTCGGCGACGGGCATATTCTCTGAGAACCAGCCTATCACCCCGTCGTATCTCTCCTTGAGTGTCATGGAAGGCATGTTTGGTTATTGCAAAGTTAAGGGTTTATTGCGAATATGGTATGCCCGCAAGCAAAAATCGCAAAAAACGGCCGCACTTATATTGCGGCCGTCATGTTTTCGTCTTCGCACGGAGAATCGTCGCTCCGGCAGTACAATGCATGCGGCATCACTCCTCACCCTGCATCGAGTGGGCCGCATAGTTCTCCCACTTGTCGAGCACGGCGCGGAAATCGGCCGGCAGAGGCGATTCGAAAAGCATCTGCTTGCGGGTGGTCGGGTGTACGAACCCTAACGTACGGGCATGCAGCGCATGGCGGGGCATCAGCTCGAAACAGTTCTCGACGAACTGGCGGTACTTTGAGAAGGTCGTGCCCTTCAATATGCGGTCACCGCCGTAACGCTCGTCGTTGAAGAGCGGGTGGCCCTTCCACTGCATGTGCACGCGTATCTGGTGCGTGCGGCCCGTTTCGAGGCGGCACTCCACAAGCGTCACGTATCCGTAACGGCGCAATACGCGGTAGTGTGTAACGGCATGCTTGCCGTCCTCGCCGTCAGGAAAGACGCACATCTGCAGGCGGTCCTTGGGATTGCGGCCGATGTTGCCGGTAATGGTACCCTCGTCCTCGTCGAAGTTGCCCCACACCAGAGCTTCATAGCGGCGCACGGTGGTATGGTCGAAAAACTGCTTGGCCAGGAAGGCGTTGGCGAACTCGTTCTTGGCCACCACAAGTATGCCCGACGTGTTCTTGTCGATACGGTGCACGAGCCCGGCACGCATGTCGCCCTCGGCGAACATCGGTATATCGCGCAGGTGGTAGGCAAGGGCGTTGACCAGCGTACCGCTGTAGTTGCCGTGCCCGGGGTGGACGACCATGCCTGCGGTCTTGTTGACCACAATCACGTCATCGTCCTCGTAGAGTATGTCGAGCGGTATGTTTTCGGGAATGATCTCGACCTCGCGCCGCGGATAGGGCATGACTATCGAGATGCGGTCCAGAGGCTTGACCTTGTAGCTCGACTTGGCGGCCACACCGTTCACAAGTATGTTGCCGCTGTCGGCCGCCGCCTGTATGCGGCTGCGCGAGCACTTCTCCATGCGGCACGTAAGGTACTTGTCCAGGCGCAGCAGCGTCTGTCCCTTGTCCACCGTTATCGAAAAGTGTTCATACAGCTCCTCACCGCCCGAACCGTCATCGAGTTCGTCGGAGAGTTCCGCTTCGTAGTCCTCGCGTCCGATCATAGGAAAAAGTCGTCTTCGTTCTGATTCTGATTCTGGTTATGCACGGCGCCGCTGTCGTTCGCCGCACCGTCGTCTGCCGGCATCACTCCCGCACGGCGCAGGGAATCGGCACGTGCCTCCTCGGCCAGGCGTGCATCGATCCGGGCCTGTGCGGCACGGTCGCTCTCGGCACTGCAGCTCTCGATCTTTTCGGCATCGGTCGTAAGACGCAGCGTAACCTCCGATCCCAACGGGGCATCGGTTCCCTGATCGAGGGACTGGTAATAGACACGGGCATTGTTGCGGTCGAGGAGGTCGACATCTCCGTCATACGAGACCTTGCCCACATTGAGGCCCAGCTCCCAGAGGCGGCTCTTGGCCCTGTGCAGGGGCTGGCCTATGAGTTTGGGCACCCCGGTTATGCCGTAGCCGCCCTCAACGCCGACATTGAGCATGACGCCCGACCCCATCTCGGCCTGCATCGAGCTCTCGGGAAGTATCTGCACGCCGTCGCAGTACTCCTCAAGCACATAGTTGGTGGCCATATCCTCGACATACACCAGGCGTTCGATGCCGAGACCAGCAAGTTCCAGCATGTTCTTGGCCTGGCGCAGCGACCGTCCCGCAACATAGGGGACCTTGACCATCTTCTGGCGGAAGGAGTTGATCGTCACGTAGACCTTGCGTCCGGCCTTGACCTCGACACCGCCCTTCGGCAGCTGGTCGAGCACGATGCCGCCCTCGTATGCCGGCACGAACAGCGAGTCGTTGACAACGATCTCCAGTCCGCCGCGCCCGGCCTCACGCTGCGCCTCCTGCAGCTTCACTCCCGTAAAGTCAGGGACCGTGCAGTGTGAACCGTGACGTGTGCCGAAATGCATCGACACGGCCGACACCAGCGCAATGGCCAGCAGGATAAGGACTATCAGAACGATATTGTACAGCAACGGGTAGTTGTGTCTGAATCCGTCTATTCTCTTTTTCGCTTCCATGGTGCGTTATCTGTTTATCTCATTGTAAAACGTATCGCGTTCGACGGCGCGCATTCCGGCGTTGCGGGCCATGGTTTCGATCTCGGCGACGGTGATTTTGGGGCGTCTGTCATCGGCCCCGGCCATCGAGTAGATCTTTGTCGAGTCGTCGATCGTGCCGTCGATGTCGTCGGCACCGAAGCCGAGGGCCATCTCGGCCGTCTGCTTGCCGTACATCACCCAGTAGGCCTTGATGTGCGGGACATTGTCCAGCACGAGCCGGCTCATGGCCAGCATGCGCATGTCCTCGACCACCGAAACCTCGCCTATGGCGCTCATACTGTTGCCGTAGTTGCGGTATTTGAGCGGTATGAAGGCGTTGAAACCGCCCGTCTCGTCCTGCAGGGCGCGAAGCCGCAGAAGGTGGTCAACGCGGTGTTCGAGCGTCTCGACATGGCCGTACAATATGGTGGCATTGCTCTTCAGCCCCAACTGGTGCGCCGTACGGTGTACGTCGAACCATTCGGCCGTCGAGCCCTTTTCGGGACATATCTGCCGCCGCAGCTCCTCGTCGAATATCTCGGCACCGCCCCCGGGTATGGACTCCATGCCCGCATCGATGAGCAGCTGCAGCCCCTCGCGTGTGGAGAGCCCCGCCTTGCGGATCATGTACGACAGCTCGATGGCCGTAAACGCCTTGACTGCCGCTCCGGGTATCAGGGCCTTCACACGGCGTATCATCTCGGCATAATAATATATGTCATGGTCGGGGTGGACGCCGCCGACGATATGCACCTCCGTAGCCCCCGAACCGGCGTGCGAGCGGACCAGACGCTCGATATCCTCAAGCGAATAGTCCCACGCCTCGGGGCTTCCTTTCGGCCGGCGGTAAGAACAGAACCTGCAGTTGAAGACGCACAGGTTCGTCGGCTCGACATGGAAATTGCGGTTGTAATAGACCTTGTCGCCGCTCACACGGCGTTTTGCGGCTACGGCCAGTTCGCCCAGCTGCCACAACGGGGCCTCACGCCACAGGACCAGCGCCTCGTCCCCGGTAATGCGTCCGCCTTCGCGGAGCTTTCCGACTGTTTCTTCCAATGCACTCATCACTTCGGAGCCTTGTTGTAAAGATATATGCCTATGAACAGGAATATGATGTTCGGCAGCCATACCGCCAGACCCGCCGGCAGCGTACCGCTCTTGGCGAACTCCTCGAAGAAGCGGTTGAACATGATGTAGCCGAAACACAATGCCGTACCGATACCGATATGCAGGCCAGTACCTCCGCGCACCTTGCGCGACGACAGCGACACGCCTATGAGCGTCAGCACGAAGGCCGAAACCGGATAGGCATAACGCCCGTGGTGCTCCACCTCGATGATACGTATCGAGTCCGAGCCCTTGGCCCGCTGCTGTTCGAGGAACTTGTTCAGCTCGCCGATCTGCATCGTCTTGACAAGGTCCTGAACACGGCCCATCTCGGCCACGTCGAGGTTGATGAGCGTATCGAGGTTGCGGTACTGGGTGAAGGTCTCGCGCCGCAGCGAATCGAACGTGCGGATCGTATAGCGCGGAGCTGTCCAGCGTTTGGTCGCGGCGTCGAACTTGGCGTCGGCAGCCTCAAGCACCGATACCATCGTACCGTCGCGGTACTGTTCGAGCGCAAAGAACGAAGCCTGCTCCGTACGTTTCGAGTAGTTGCGTATGTAGGCGAACTGCCCGGGCTCTATCTGACGGTAGATGTGGCGGTCATACTGATAGTTCTGGCGCCGGCGAAGATACTGTCCCTCGAAATCGACGCACGCCCGCTGCGATACGGGTATGACCCACAGGTTCAGAGCCATCGACAACGCCGCTATGGCCAGTGCCCCGAGGAAGTAGGGCCACATCAGGCGGCGGAAACTCATACCGCCGGACAACATGGCGATGATCTCGGTCTGGTAGGCCATCTTCGAGGTGAAGAAGATCACGGCGATGAAGGTGAACAGGCCGCTGAACTGGTTGATGAAGAAGGGTATGAAGTTCAGATAGTAATCGAAGATGATGGCCTTGAGCGGAGCGTGCAGCTCGGTAAAGTCGTCGATCTTCTCAACGTAGTCGAATATCACCACCACGATGATGATCATCGCGATGGCGAAGATGTAGGTTCCGAGGAACTTGCCGAGTATGTAACGGTCGAGGATCTTGAATCCCGGAAAACGAATCTTCATGGCCTGCCTCCCGTCAATATCTTTCAAAAGCGATCCACTCGATCAGGTCGTCGTCATCGGCGTCGGGACGGGCGAAGCGGTAGGTCTCGCCGCAGCCGTTCAGCACGGCCACATCGCCGTCGAAACCGATGAATGACCAGTATATGCCGTCGGCATCGAATACGCAGCCGTCGGGGCTGAATTTCGAATCGTCGACGGTCAGCGGGGCCGAACTCCCGGCCAGGTTGTCCTCAACCATGTATGCCGTACGCTCCGCCGCATTGGACATGAGCCGTATGTTCTGGGCAAAGAGACCGCCGCGGTCACTGAAGCGCAACCTCGCGGCACGGCAATAGACCATGTCGGGGGTTATGTAGAAGACATAGCTGTGGCGGTTGGTTCCGCACTCGAAGCCCACAGCCCCCTTCTCCGAAACGTACTTGACGCCGGTGCACCACTGCTGCATGCATGCCCCGGGCATAAGCGGCGAGGCCTCCAGCATTTCATAAGGAGCGCACATCTCAACCTTCTCGACACGGGTAAGCAGCCGTTCGCGGCCTCCGACCGATATGCGCAGACGTCCGTCCTGCTGCAGCGTGCCCAGATCGAGTCCGTCACCGGCCGAGATGCCGGGGCCGACCTCGCGCACGGCAACCGAGTCGCCGGCGAATACCGCCCGGCCGACAAGAAGCGTGTCGCGCCTGTCGATCATGTAGAGCGACGACGACAGCTCACCTCCCGCGCGTTCGAAACAGAGAGCAAAACGGCCCGTACGCACGAACTCGCAGTCGGCGTCGGCCCATACGCCTGCAGTTTCGGTGCTGACGACCGAATGCGTCCCGCATGAGATCGTCAGGCACGATATTACGGCTATGGCGGAGAGCACCGCCACCTCCAATGTACGTTTCACGTAATAAGTCGTTCTCATAAGATACGAATTTAGTGATTGTTACAACCTGCGCATCAGACGCGGGACAACCGCCTCCTTCCATGCGGCGAAATCGCCCGCCACGATATGGCGGCGCGCCTCGCCGACAAGACGCAGGTAAAAGGCTATGTTGTGCAGCGAGGCGATCTGCGCAGCCAGCATCTCGCCGCAAACCACCAGATGGTGCAGGTAAGCCTTCGAATAGAGCGTATCGACAAACGCCGTTCCCTCGGGGTCTATGGGCGAAAAGTCGTCCTCCCACTTCTTGTTGCGTATGTTGATCGTGCCCTCCATGGTGAAGAGCTGGCCGTTGCGGCCGTTGCGCGTAGGCATCACGCAGTCGAACATGTCCACGCCGCGCGCTATGCCCTCGAGTATGTTCGCCGGAGTGCCCACTCCCATAAGGTAGCGCGGACGGTCCTGCGGCAATATGGCGTTCACCACCTCGATCATCTCGTACATCACCTCCGTAGGCTCACCCACGGCCAGACCGCCGATGGCATATCCGTCGGCATTGTACTGCAGCACGTTTTCGGCCGCCCTGGCACGCAGGTCGGGATAGGCGCAACCCTGCACTATCGGGAAAAGCGACTGGTAATGCCCGTATTTGGGCTGCGTCGAATGGTAGCGGTTGAAGCAGCGGTCGAGCCAGCGCTCGGTAAGCGCCAGCGACTTGGCCGCATACTCACGCGGGGCGTCGCCCGGGGGGCACTCGTCGAACGCCATCATGATGTCGGCGCCGATGGTCCGCTCGGTATCTATGACGCTTTCGGGCGTGAAGACATGGCGCGAGCCGTCGATGTGCGACTGGAAATGGCAGCCGTCCTCGCGCAGCTTGCGGCAGGCCGCAAGAGAAAAGACCTGGAACCCGCCGCTGTCGGTCAGCATCGGGCCGTCCCATGTCGAGAAACGGTGCACGCCGCCCGCACGTTCGAGGATATCCATGCCCGGACGCAGGTAGAGGTGGTAGGTGTTGGCCAGGATTATCTGTGCCCTGGCCTCGTCGCGCACGTCACGGTGGAAAATGCCCTTGACCGCGGCAGCGGTACCCACGGGCATGAATATGGGCGTAAGTATGGTGCCGTGGTCGGTGACTATCTCACCGGCCCGGGCCGCCGAAGCGGTATCCTTGTATTGCAGTGTGAATTTCATGACATCTATAATGGGACAAATATACGGAAGATTTTTCGGATACGCACGACAATCCTCAAAAAAGCGGTCGCAGGCGCCGGCGGAGACAGCCCGCGGGCCGGCACGACGCCCGTGCCGGAGCTTTGCGGGAGCCGGCCGCCACACCGCACGGCATGCCGGCGGCTCCGGCATGAAAAGTTTGGGCCGCGAAATTTCGCTTTATACTTTTTTTACATAATTTTGCAGGTTGTATCAATTGTTTCGTACCGATGCGGTATATAGACTTTTTCATGGAGCATTACGGCTGGCAGGGAGCGGCGCTCGCCGTCGTGATCATCGTGCTTTTCGCCGTACAGACATACTATTACGCCTTCGTCTACGCCCGTATCCCCAAATACCGCAACGACAGGCGCAAACGCCGTACGGACAACGACGAACCCGAAATATCGGTCATCGTGCCGCTCTTCTCGGAGAATGCCGAGTTCCTCGAAACCGGACTGCTGAAGCTGCTGGCACAGGAGTACGGCGCATTCGAAATCGTGGTGGTATATGTCGGGCTCGACACCGACTTCTATGAGGACCTCACGCAGATGAGGCTCTACTACCCCAATCTCCACACCACCAAGATCGAGGCCAAGCCGCACTTCCCCATATCGCCGAAAATGGCAATCAACATCGGCATTAAGGCCGCGCACTACGAACACATCATTCTCACCACGCCCGACTCGTCGCCGAGGACCGACCGCTGGCTGACGCTCATGGCCCGCGGATTCACCAGGGGCGAAATAGTCCTCGGATACTGCGGCTACGAGAGGAAACCCGGCCTGGCGAACTACATCATGCGCACCGAGAGATTCGTGACCTCGGTCGAGTGGATCGCATCGGCAGTACGCCGCCGCCCGTACCGCGGCTGCCGCAACAACGTGGGATTCACCAAAAGCCTCTACTTCGGGGTAAACGGATTCGGGCACCTCAACATGAACGTCGGCGAGGACGACCTCTTCATACAGCAGATAGCCACGCGCGACAACGTGAGCGTCGTACTGTCGCCGCGCGCCGCCGTAGTCGAGAAGTGCTGGGGCGGCTGGAAATGGTGGATCGACAAGCAGCGCTTCTGCGGGGCCACGCGGCAGTTCTACCCGCAGGGCATACGCTCGTTCCTGAGGCTTGAGCACGGAAGCCGACTGCTCTTCTTCGCGGCAACCGTAACGGCAATGGCTGTCATGCCGCCGGAGTACAAGATTGCCGCTGCGGCTATAATGCTGGCAAGGTACGCCATAGTGGCACGGAACGTCAAGCGCACGGCCGACCGTCTGGGAGAACGGGGGATCGTGGCCCGCTACCCGCTCTACGACGTGGCAGGACCGTTCATTTCGATATTCATTGACATGCTGCTCATGCGCAAATACCCTTCGGCATGGAGATAGAGGAGTACATCATCGCCGACGACCGCGAACTCGCCAAACGGGTGATCGACGGAGACGATGCGGCTTTCGAACACCTGTTCAACCGCTATCGCGAATCGATACGGCGGCTGTTCATACAGAAGTCTGCAGGTTCGGCCGACGATGCCGACGACCTGCTGCAGGAGACATTCATCAAGGTCTACCTCAACATCGACCGCTACGACGAAAGCTACACCTTCGGCCAGTGGGTCTACACCATCGCCCGCAACACCTTCATCGACTTCACCCGCAAAAGCCGCAGCGACCTGCCCATCGACGAACGTTTCTCGGCCCCCGCGGCAACAGCCCCCACGCCCGAAGAGAGCATCATCAACTCGCAGCAGCGCGTGCAGATCGAGCACTACCTCGAGTCGCTGCCCGAACAATACAAGAAGCTGTTCAGGCTCCGCTTCATCGACGAATATTCATACGAGGAGATCGCCGAGAAACTGCACCTGCCAATGGGCACCGTAAAGACACAGATACACCGCGCACGCGAACGCATGTGCCGGCTGATAACCGAAGGAGAAAAACACTGACACGATGACCGACTGCATTTTGAAATACTTCCCCGACCTGACCGAGCGGCAGAAGCAACAGTTCGAAGCCCTCGGAGCCCTGTACGCCGACTGGAACTCGAAAATCAACGTCGTTTCGCGCAAGGACTTCGACCAGCTCTACGTACGCCACATACTCCATTCGCTGGCCATTGCCCGCATCTGCAGTTTCGATGCGGGGGCGCGCATCATCGATGTCGGCTGCGGCGGCGGTTTCCCGAGCATACCGCTGGCCATACTCTTCCCCGAGGCGCGATTCACGGCCGTGGACTCGATAGCCAAGAAGACGACGGTCGTACGCGGCGTGGCCGAAGGTGCGGGGATCGGCAACATCGAGGTGCTGAACACGCGCGTCGAACAGATAGACCGCCGGTTCGACTATGCCGTCTCGCGCGCCGTCACCGACATGTCCACATTCGTCAAGTGGGTATGGCCGCGGCTCGAAGCAGGCAGACACGGAACTCTCCCGAACGGAATACTCTACCTCAAGGGCGGAGATCTGGCCGAGGAGCTGGCTCTCACGCGCAAGCGTTGGGACATATACCCCATATCGGAGTTCTTCGACGAGGAGTTCTTCGAGACCAAGAAGGTGGTCTACACACAGCGATAACCCGAAAACACCATACCATGAAACGCCTGCTACTGCTGGCGGCCGCGCTTTTAGCCACAGGTACGGCCGCAACGGCTTCCGACCGAAATCCGGATCTCAAACTCATGTCGTTCAACGTACGCTACATCAACAAAATCGACGGAGACAACTGCTGGGACAACCGCAAGGAGGCCGTCGTCGAGGTCGTACGCCGCGAATGCCCCGACGTCGCGGGATTTCAGGAACCGCGCGGAGTGCAGGTGGGCTTCATCTGCGGCGAGCTGTCGGACATCTATGCCAATGTCAGGCTCGGCGGCGACTACGGCGACAAACGCTATCCCGAAGGCGGCAGCAACATGATCGTGATATGGCGCAAGGACAAGTTCCTGATGCTCGACCACGGCTATTTCTGGCTGAGCGAGACGCCCGACCGCGTATCGCGAGGCTGGGACGCCATGTGCCGGCGCATTGCCGTATGGGTGCGCCTCATGGACCTGAAAAGCGGAAAACAGTTCTTCTACCTCAACACCCACTTCGACCACAAGGGCCGCGAAGCAAGGCTACGCGAAGCCGAGATGGTAGCCGAACAGGTACGGCTGAAGGCCGGTGAGTCGCTGCCGGCATTCGTCTCGGGCGACCTGAACATGAAGGTCGACAGCCCGTCGCTGGCCCCGTTGCGCGATATCATGAAGACGGCCCGTGAAAACGCCCCCATAACCGACGACAAACCGTCGTTCAACGGCTTCGGCAAATCACGTCTCCACATCGACCACATACTCTACCGCAACGCACGTCCCCTCTGCTACCAGACGCTCGACGGCGACTACGGCGTACCGTACGTCTCGGACCACTACCCGATAGTCTGCACCTTCGATTTCGAGTAGCGTCACCTCCTCCCGTCGGCGATATGCCGCAGCATGCGGCGCATGTCGGCAATGAAGTCAGAGGCAGGACGCGCACCCGCCGTACGGCCGAGAAGATTGCCGTCGGTATCGAGCACAAGGAACGAGGGCAGCGAGGTCACGCCGTATTTCCGCATGACCGCCCGGCCCGTACCGGTATCGGCATCTATGCGAAGCGGGACAAAGTTTCCGTCGACAAACTCCCCCACGTCGCCGCGCGAAAAGACTTCGCGCTCCATGTCACGGCACGGCTGGCACCATGCGGCGCCGACCTCCACAAGCAGGGGCTTGCCCGAGGCGAGAGCCTTGCGGCGTGCGGCATCGGGCGAGGTCCCGAACCTCACCTGCGCCATTCCGGCTGCGGACAGCACCGCCATAAACAATAACAGAAGCGACCTTTTCATCTGAACGGAGGCTATGCCGGCCTACCTGCCGCCATACTGCGATGTCGAGAGCAATCCGCATGCCGCCTCAATGTCCTCGCCGCGCGATGCGCGTATCGTGGTCATGATGCCGCGCGAGGTCAGGGCGTCGCGGAAAGCCTCCATGTGCGCCTGGTCGGGCGAGAAGTAGGGAGAGCCCGGTATTCGGTGGAAACGTATGAGATTGATACGGCACTTTATGCCGTTGAGCAGCCTGCAGAGTTCGCGGACATGAGCCGGAGAGTCGTTGAGCCCGCTCATGACGATATATTCGAACGACACGCGGCGCTGGTGCGTGAAATCGTACTCACGGAGTATGTCGGCGATACCGGCAATGGGCCATGCCTTCTCCACGGGCATGATCTCGGCCCGCTGGTCATGGAACGGGTTGTGGAGGCTGACTGCCAGATGCACGTCGGTCGAGTCGAGGAAGCGGTGCAGATTGGCGGCAACGCCCGCCGTCGATACGGTTATGCGCGTGGGAGACCAGCCGAAACCCCAGTCGGAGGTCAGCACCTCGAGTGCCGGAAGCAGGTTCTCCATATTGTCGAGAGGCTCGCCCATGCCCATGAAGACGATGTTGGTAAGCCGGTCGCACTCGGGCAGCGAGACTATCTGGTTGATGATGTCGGCAACCGAGAGCGAGTGCTGCAGCCCCTGTCTGCCGGTAGCGCAGAAACGGCAGCCCATGCGGCACCCGGCCTGCGACGAGACGCACAGCGTGGCGCGCTCTCCGTCGGGGATATACGCCGACTCGACGTATGCACCGCCGAGCGTGCGGAACAGGTACTTTTTCGTCCCGTCCGACGAGACGCTCACACGCAGCGGATCGGAGAGTCCCGTGTCGAAGTCGCGGGACAGGAGTTCGCGGTTCGCGGCCGAGAGGTCGGTCATGGCATCGAAGCTGCGGACACGGCGCCGGTAGAGCCAGCGCGCAATCTGCCCGGCGGCGAAACGGGGCATGTTGCGTTCGCCGCAGATACGCCGCAGGTCATCGATTGTCGAACCGTAGATATGTTGTTTTTCACCCATGTTACCGACGGCAAAGTTATAAACTCATTTGCAAATAGCGAACCTGTCACAAAAAATATGGCTCTTTTTAGCTTTTTTCACAGTCCCTGCAATTATTTTCGGAATATTATTCTTATATTTGCCACTACGTATGCACGGAGGCATGCCATTGCACCGCAATCAGCAGACCATTGTACCGTGATCCGCAGGCCCGGGGCCGTATCGAGCGGTGTCGGCGGCGGGGCAAACGGGGATCTCCGAAGAAGCCGGACGTGGCACGAAAAGGGCTGTCTACGGACGGCCGACAGGCCGCAGTGCCGGGGGAGGCGTTTAGGTCAGGCATGGCGAAGGTCATACGGACAGCCGGACGGCCCGGGCAAAACCGGCCGCGACAGCACAGGGAACCGACGAACAATTAAAATTTTAGATAAATGGAACTTAAAAAATCACCCAAAGCCGACCTCTCGAACAAACGAGGTCTCATGCTTGAAATCGGTTTGGTAGTTTCGCTTCTGCTCGTTATTCTGGCATTCTCCTACACTCCGAAGGAGTACAGTATCGAGAAGATGGAGCAGACATACGGCCCCATCGAGGAGGAAATCACCGAAATCACCCGTCAGGAGCAGCAACAGCCCGAACCTCCCAAGAAGACCGAGATCACGGTTATCACCGATATTCTCGACGTGGTTACCAACGACACGAAGATCACCACGAACTTCGACTTCGCCGAATTCTCCGAAGACGTGGAGATCGTACAGTCGGTGGCCGTAGCCGAAGAGGTTATCGAAGAGGACCAGCCCTTCGTAAAGGTAGAGCAGATGCCTTCGTTCATGGGCGGCGACCTGTTGAAGTTCCGTACCTGGGTTCAGGAGCGTCTCCGCTACCCGACCATCGCCCAGGAGAACGGTATCTCGGGCCGCGTACTCCTCTCGTTCGTCATCGAGAAGGACGGTTCGCTTACGAACATACAGGTTCTGCAGACTCCCGACCGTTCGCTTTCGGACGAGGCAACCCGCGTGCTGAAGTCCTCGCCCAAATGGACGCCGGGCAAACAGCGCAACCAGTCGGTACGTGTGAAGTACACGCTGCCGGTTGACTTCCGCATTCAGAACTGATCAGTAACTGCACTTGCAAACAGGGGTATCGCTTTGTTGGGATACCCTTTTTTGTAGCATAAAAGCAACCACATGGCCGAAAACAAAACAGCCGAACAACAGGCAGATACGCGCGAAAGGGCTATTCTCGTAGCCGTAGTCAGGGACAACCAGGAGCCGCGTCAGGCCGAGGAGTTTCTCGACGAGCTGGAGTTCCTGGCCGAAACGGCCGGCATAGTCACCGTCCGCCGATTCACGCAGCGGCTGCCGCAACCGTCGTCCAAAATATACGTCGGCCCCGGCAAACTCGAGGAGATCGCCAGCTACTGCGAGGAGAACGGTATCGATGTGGCCATATTCGACGACGAGCTCTCGCCATCGCAGACACGCAATATCGAGAAGAGTCTGCCCTGCCGTGTAATTGACCGCACAAGGCTCATTCTCGACATCTTCATGTCGCGGGCTCAGACGGCATACGCAAAGACACAGGTACAACTGGCCCAATACCAGTACATGCTGCCGCGTCTGGCCGGCATGTGGACGCACCTCGAACGCCAGCGCGGTGGTACGGGTACCCGCGGCGGAGCCGGTGAGCGCGAAATCGAAACCGACCGTCGTATCGTCCGCGACCGCATATCGCGGCTCAAGGAGGAGCTCAAGAAGATCGACCGCCAAATGTCGGTGCAGCGTTCTAACCGCGGCTCGCTCGTGAGGGTTGCACTTGTGGGATATACCAACGTGGGCAAGTCGACACTCATGAACCTCATAGCCAAAAGCGAGGTCTTTGCCGAGAACAAGCTCTTCGCCACGCTCGACACGACTGTCCGCAAGGTCGTCTTCGACAACCTGCCATTCCTGCTCTCGGATACCGTGGGATTCATACGCAAGCTCCCGACCGAACTCATCGAGTCGTTCAAGTCGACACTCGACGAGGTACGCGAGGCCGACCTGCTGCTGCACGTCGTCGACATCTCGCACCCGCAGTTCGAGGAGCAGATCGCCGTGGTGAAACAGACCCTGCAGGAGATCGGGGCGGCGGACAAGCCGGTATTCCTCGTCTTCAACAAGGTCGACGCCTATACATATATAAAGAAAGACGAGGACGACCTGACACCCGCAACCCGCGAGAACATGTCGCTCGAAGAGCTTAAAAACAGCTGGATTGCCAGGGCCAACACCCCCTGCATATTCATCTCGGCGACGGAGCGCACCAATATCGACAAGCTGCGCAGCGACCTTTATGGCATGGTACGTGAAATACACTCGGGACGCTACCCGTTCAACAACTTTTTGTACTGACATACCGAATCACCCTAAAAAACGACTATATGTTGCACATACTGAACCAGCAGAACACCGTACTCAACAAGTTCATCGCCGAAATCCGCGACAAGGAGGTGCAGAAGGATTCGATGCGTTTCCGCCGCAACCTCGAACGCATAGGCGAAATCACGGCCTACGAAATTTCGAAGACCTTCGACTACTCGAAACGTACGGTCGAGACTCCGTTGGGCGAGGCCGATGTGAACGTCATCGACAATGAAATAGTGATAGCCACGATCCTGCGTGCCGGTCTGCCCTACCACCAGGGATTCCTCAACTATTTCGACGACGCACAGAACGCCTTCGTATCGGCTTACCGCAAAAGCACTAAGGACGGCAAGTTCACGGTCAAGGTCGAGTACATTTCGTGCGGAAACCTCGAAGGCAAGACCCTGCTGCTGGTAGACCCGATGCTGGCTACGGGATCATCGCTGGTATTGGCATACGAGGCGCTCGTAGAGCGCGGCGGCGAGCCGGCACATACACACATAGCCTCGGTCATAGCGAGCGAGCAGGGCGTGGATTACGCTCTGCGCAACCTCCCGAAAAGCACGACAACGATATGGTGCGCCGCCGTCGACGAGGAACTCACGTCGCGTTCGTACATCGTGCCCGGCATAGGCGACGCCGGCGACCTGGCCTTCGGCGAGAAACTCTGACGCACGGACCGGCCACATCTGTCGCATATGATGAAACGCAACCTGTTGTTCATTGCGGCGGTAGCTGCGGCAAGCCTCCTGATGGCAGCCCTGCAGAAACCGCTCTTCATGCTCCGATATTATGAACTTACGGCCGCCGCGGGAGAGTGCGCAGCGGCCGACATTTTCCGTGTCATGTGGCACGGGATCAAACTCGACATCTCGGTCGCAGGATACATCACCGCGCTGCCGGCACTGGTGGCGCTGGTCGCAACATTCCGGGCGCGGAAGTGGTTCACCACCCTGCTGAAGGTCTATTTCGTAATAATATCGGCTGTCTCGGCCGTGGCCTTCACGGTCAACCTCGGCCTCTACGGATACTGGGGTTTCCCGCTCGACAGTTCGATCATGCAGTTCCTTGCCACGCCCAAGGAGGCCGCGGCAAGCGTAACGGCCGTGGAATGGATAGCATATACGGCCGTTGCCGCAGCCGTTTGCGCAGCGATGACGGCATGCTACTTCGCCGTGCTGCGTCTTTTCGACTGCTCCGACAGGCCCCGCAACCGCTTCGTACAGGCTGCCGTCATGCTGCTCGCATGCGGGTTCTGCTTCCTGGCCATACGCGGCGGCACGGGAGTGGCCACCGCAAACATCTCAAAAGTCTACTTCAGCCGCGTGACGTTCCTCAACCATGCGGCCGTCAACCCGCTCTTCTCGTTCCTGTCGACACTCGCCCATGACGACAAGGAGCTCTACCAGTACGATCTCATGCCCGAAGAGGAGCGCGCACAAACGTTCGATGCCATATTCAAGGGGGGGGGTTGCGACAGCGACGCGGAGAACGGCTCGTCACAACTGCTCACGACGCAGCGTCCGAACATCGTGCTCTTCATCGTCGAGAGTTTCGGCTGTTCGACCGTATATGAGACCGTCGACGGCGTGGAGGTGGCCCCGCATTTCCGCGACATGACAGGCGACGGCGTCTATTTCAGCAACTTCACGGCCAACGCCGCCCGCACCGACCGCGGGACGCTCGCCATATTGAGCGGATTCCCCGCACAGACCCGTACATCGGTAATGAAGGACCCGGCGCGCAGCCGACACATGCCCTCGATTGCGGCCTCACTGAAACAGGCGGGCTATGCCACGTCGTTCTACCACGGCGGCGACCTGAACTTCACCAACATGTCGTCGTACCTCTACGCCACCGGCTTCGACTCGCTCACATCGCTGAAGGACATGCACTTCGACGCCCCCACTTCGAAATGGGGCTACGCCGACGACGTCACTCTCGACGATTTCGCACGCAAGGTCGGCCGCCTGTCGCAATCAGGGCAACCATTCTTCGCCACGATGCTCACGCTGTCGAGCCACGAGCCTTTCGACGTGCCCTACGACAAGTTCGAGGACCGCATGCTCAATTCGATGGCCTTCACCGACGAGTGCCTCCACAACTGGATCGAACGGATGAAACGCACGCCCGCATGGGATAACCTGCTGGTAATAATCGTTGCCGACCACTCGTACAGCTATCCCTACAACATCAGCAATGCCGTACCCGAACGCTACCGCATACCCATGCTGTGGACGGGCGGGGCCGTACGCGGGCCGCAGGTCATCGACACCTACGCATCGCAGACCGACCTGGCCGCAACGCTGCTTGAGCAGATGGGGCTGCCGCATGACGATTTCCGCTTCAGCCGCGACATCATGTGCCCTGAGGTGCCTCATTTCGGATACTTCACCTTCAACAACGGTTTCGGCGTAGTCGACAGCGCCGGTGCAACGGTCTTCGACTGCACCACGCAGCGCGTAATTTCGCCCGACAGCACCGCATGGCAGCTCAAGGCCGGCATGGCCATACTGCAGACCACCTACAAGAGCATACGCGAGATGCACTGACCGCAAACGGGCAAATAAAAGAGAGGCGGCCGCACACTTTTCCGGTGTGCGGCCGCCCTGTTTCGGGATACCGGGGATCACTCGGCAAAATGCAGGCCGTCGAGTTTCTGCCAGCGACCGCGCGTGAAGTCGGGCACGGCCACGGGCATGCTGCCGTTCTCGATCGAGGCTGCCGTGAGTTCGCCTATGCACGACCACTCGGCGGCATCGTAAACGTCCTGGTCGAGCGGCAGACCGTTACGCAGGCAATATACCAGACGGTAATCCATGATGAAGTCCATGCCTCCATGTCCGCCGACCTCACGGGCCTTGGCCTCGATTTCGCGGGCGAACGGGAACTTGTAACGCTCCATCAGCTCCTTGCGTACCTCGGCCGGCACAAAACCGTGCGACGTCAGGTCCTCATGGTCGATATCCTCCAGCTGCTCGGGTTCGAAGGCGTAGCCCTGAACCGGATACTTCTGCGCAAAGCCCTTGGTACCGACAACCTGATACATGCGGTCATACGGGCGCGGCGTGTAGACGTTATGCTGCAACAGGACCGTTTTGCCGTTGGCCGTGCGTATCAACGTCGTAGTCTGGTCGCCGTTGGCGAAATCGGCAACGCCCATCGACTTCTCGGCGATGCTCCGGCCAACGACCGACTTGGTGTCCATGGCCACAAGGTAGTCGAGCTTGTCGCCGCGGTGTATGTTCAGTACCTGGCAGTCGGGGCCGAAACCGTGCGTTGCGTAGACATCGCCGCGGTGCGTACGGTTGAACTCCAGACGCCAGTTGCCCTGGTACTTGTCCCAGAATGGTGCGAGGTTGTGTATGTAGGCACCCTCGGCATGCAGGATTTCGCCGAAGAGGCCCTGCTGCGCCATATTGAGCGTCGTCAGTTCGAAAAAGTCATATACGCAGTTCTCAAGCATCATGCAGTGGCGGCGCGTACGCTCCGAGGTGTCGACAAGACGCCAGCAGTCGGCAACGCTCATCGCAGCAGGCACCTCGACAGCCACGTGCTTGCCGTGCTCCATGGCATATACGGCCATGTCGACATGCAGCTGCCACGGTGTGCAGATATATACAAGGTCCACGTCATCACGCTCACAGAGAGCCTTCCAACCCTCTTCGCCGCTGTATTCGGCAGCCGCCGGGAATCCCTTTGCGGTCAGGTACTCCTGCGACTTGGCGACACGTTCGGGAAGCAGGTCGCACAGGGCCGTAATCTCGACCCCGTCGAGGAAGGTAAAGCGGTAAACAGCGTCTTCGCCGCGCATGCCCAGGCCGACAAAACCGACATGCAGCGTCTCGATCGGCTCGGCCGCAAAACCGAGCATGTCCTGCTGGCCGGCGGCAGGCTTGGGCTCGTCGAACACTATCATTCCGTCTTCGATACGGTATGTGCCGTGATCCTCGGAGCAGGAGACGGCGACAAGGAGTGCCGTCAGGGCACAAAACAATGCCAATACTCTTTTCATGGTGTTTTCAAGGCTTTATTTCGGGGGTTAGTATTATTCGTATATGAGCTCCACGGATATATAGTTGTCGGCCTCCTTGGGTCCGCTTATCGAGGTGCGCACATGTATCTGCAGCGCCAGCTCGTCATGCATGACCTTGTCCACGAACGGGACGACAACCTCCTCGCCGGCCGAGATGTCGCGGTCGATCTTCATCGAGCAGAGGGTTTCGTTGTGGCCGCGCAGCGTCACGCTGTTCAGGTGGACGGTATCCTTGCCGTGAGTGCAGCGGTAACGCAGGCCCGTAGCCTTACGGTACTGGTCGTTCAGCATGGAACACGGAGCCGTAATCTTCTCGCGCGAATAGTGGAACGGCAGCACGAAACCGACGGCATCGGCCGGACGGAACGAATTGCCGCTGCCGAGAGCCGAAGCCTCGGAAACCAGTCGCCGTGCAGCACCGAGCGGGTCGGCAAAGGGCGCCACGAACGAGAAGCCGCGGGTCGTATGGTAGTGTTCGTCGTCCTTGCGGAAATTGAATGTACGCCCGTCGCGCAGAGCCGCAAAATACTTCTGCCAGCGCGGCATGTAGAAGTCGCGTATCACGCCCGACCAAACGCGGGCCGAATAGTCGCTCAGGATCGGTCCTCCCCATACGGTAATCAGACGTCGGGACTCCTCGATGAAGAGGTCGCGCTCGGCGTCGGTACGCCCAGCACGTTTCGCCATCTCCTCCCAGCGCTGCAGGCGGAGTATGGGGTGTGATTCGAGAAGGCGGTCGGCATCGGCAAGCAGCCCGAAGAAACGGTTCTCGAGTTCCTCGACCGAAGATGTATCCGACGAAACGTATGCCCAGTTGATGCGGTCGAGAACCTCATCGGCTCGGGCTCCGAGATAGAGAGCCGCGAAATAGACGGCATCGTTGCGGTAGAGCCGGTTATCGCCGAGCTCGTCGGCACATGCGAGGAAACTCTCTATGGCCCTGAAGTACTCGTCGTTGATGCCCATGGTAGGCGTATTGCCAGAGATGGGGCGCAACTGCCACTTGTAACGTGCGTGGTTGGTGAAGCGGTCATAAACGCTGTTGAGAAGCCCGCGCCAGAAATCACGCATGCGGTCGGGGCATGCGCCGTAACGCGCAGCCGAATAACGTGCAAGGAAATCCTCGAGGTCGAGCTCCGTATCACGCCATGCGGCATCGGCAATGACCTCGTAGATTATCTCGTTCTGTTCGATGCCCTCGGGCGAGGTGCCGTAGCCCACGAGGTTGCCGCGGTCGGGCGACTTGAACGCATCGAGGTGGCCGTTGGCATAATTCTCCAGCACACCCGTCAGGGCGCTGCGGCCTCCGAAATTGGGCGTCGTGGAGTAGATCCAGTTCTTGCCGAAGAGGCCGGGAACATACTCCCATGTGCACTTCGTGCGCCATACGAAACGGTTGAAGTCGACGGCAAGGTCTATCAGCAGCATCTTGTCATCGGGTACGCCGCTCAACAGGGCCTCGATGCTCTGCGGGTCCCAGATGTGGCGCTGGTAGCCGAACATCCACCCCTGCATGACCCATACGGCATCGGGATTGGCACTGCTCAACGAGTTGTAGATGGTCGTCGAGTAACGGCGCAGCAGGTCGGCGCGTTCGGGCGAACCCTTCTCGCCGAAAGGTATCTCAAGTTCGTTGAAGCTGTCGATAAGGTAGTATTTGCCCTTGCCGAACTCGGCTTCCCAAGCCTCGATATAACGGCGCTCGACCTCCGAAAAGAGCGAGTCGAGAGGCGAAAGCATATAGCTGTTGAACCCGGACCACGAAGTCTCGATAATGTCGACTCCCGGATAGTGCTCCTTCATGGCCTTGGGCACGAATCCGGCAAAGCCCTGATATACGGGCTTCATGCCCAATGCGCGCATGCGGTCGAGAATCTTGTGCTGGAGTGCGATCTGAGCCTCGTGCCATTCGGCCGTAGGCGCACCGTCCAGTTCGGTCATGTTGCCCATGCGCAGCCACGGCATATGCGCCGGACCGGTAAAATAGGCATTTATCTCCTCGTCGGAGAGACCCATGTCACGCCATACGCGGGCAAAGATGGCCTCACCTGCAATCGGGGCCAGCGGCATGTCGAAACCGTGCAGCGCCATCCAGTCGATCTCGCGCTCCCACTCTTCCCAGCCCCAGAACGGCGTGGTATAGCCGTTGGTGCAGACATTGTAGTAGAGACGGTGGCTGAAGGGAGACTCGACACGGCGGAGTCCGCAATCGGGCAGGCGCTCGGGCAACTCCAGACGGTTGCCGCTCCACGAAGCGATACCGTAACCGTTGCGCAGTATGTAGTCATAGAAACCGCGGCACAGGGCGATCGTATTGTTGGCCTCGATGCGCAGCACGCCGCGGCGTACCTCATACTGGAAATAGTCGTCCGACTGACCCTCCTCCGCAGGAACGGCCTTCATGACCACATGGCGGGGAAACTCGCCGAACGTACGCTCGATCACGGCCTGGGCCTCGCGAACGGCATTACGGTCCGCAGCCGCAGCGACAAGGCCCAGAAGAAGCATAATTGTCAAAAGAATAGTTTTTTTCATTGGTCTTAAGGTTTTTATCGTTTGTCTTTCAGTAGTTTCAGTCTGAGTGCAAGCATAAGGCAAGCCATTGCACGTTATGCATGTTACAAATATAACAATAAAAACGCACAAAAAGAGAAAGAAATGAAAAAAATCCGACAGTAAACCGAAAGGAAATGATATCGGAACAATGTGCGACAGGTCCGAAAACCGACGCTACGGTACCGGATCATAGCCGCTGCCTCCCCACGGGTGACAGCGCAGCAGTCGGCGCACCGTAAGCCAACCGCCCTTGAACGGACCGTACTTGCGCAGGGCTTCGAGCGCATACTGCGAGCACGTGGGCGTAAAACGGCATGCAGGAGGTGTCAGCGGCGAGATGCACTGCTGGTAGAAACGCACAAGCAGGATCAGCGGAAAGGCAAGTATCCGCCTAAAGATCTGCAGCGACGCTCGAAAGAATTCTCCTGACTGCATATTCGATGGTTTTGTAATCGACGACCTCCTTCGACGAATAGATCAGCGCCATGTCGACCGATGCGCTCTTACCGCAACCGTGCAGGAGGGCCTTGTTAAGGCGATATGCCTCCTTCGTACGCCGGCGCAGCAGGTTGCGCACATTCGCACGCTTGTGGTTTTTCTTGGGGACCGAGAAAAGAACCTCGGCCGAAAAACCGCTGTCGGGTTCGGCATATACCACATAGCGGAACGGGTAGACAAAACCTCCCCGGCCGCTCTCGAAAAGGCGGCGGACAGCTCCGAACGAACGCAGACGCTCGTTGTATGGCAATCCGAAATCCGACATGGCAGAGTTTGTATGAACATCTGTGCGACGGCCTTGCACCCGGCGGCACAGTCCGGCGGGCAGACCGCTCAACTATTTCCTGTCACCGGCCGAAACCGAACGCGAACGCGACTTCTTGGCAAGCTTGTTCTGCTGTGAGCGAATGAAGTCGCCGTTGTCCTTCTCCTCGACGACAACGGGAGCGACATCTTCACCCTTGGCTATGCGCGCACAATAGATATCGACGGCCTTGGCCAGCGACGGCGCTTCGGGAGTCGGGGCCGCAGCCTTGACAGTCATACCCGTCTCGACGGCCTTGCGCAGCGTTCCCTGCCCGAACGTGGCTATTGCAGGCAAAGAGGCGATATCGCCCTTCTCGGCAATCGACATCACGTCCCACGGCGAGTAGAGCAGCAACATGTCGTACGAGTTTATGTCGACACCCTCCAGATCGGCTGCGACCGTACGGGCAAGTATCACGGGCGAGAAGTTGATCTTGAGCGTTTTGAGCGTCTCGGGCAACTCGGGCTTGTGAGGCTCGCTCAGCGTAAGCAGGAACTTCTCGTCCTTATGCTTTACGATCAGCTCGATAAGTCCGTTGAACGACCCGTCGGCAAACGAAATCTTGCGTTTGCGGTAAACGATGTATTTCTGAAGATAGAGCGCAATGGCTTCGGTCGTACAGATGTACTTCATGGTCTCGGGCACCGTCACGCGCGACTCCTCGCATATGCGGAAGAAGCTGTCGATGGTTGTACGCGACGTGAAGATCACGGCCGTATGGGACAATATGTCGACACGCTGGCTGCGGAACTCTTTAGATGAAACTCCTACTACTTTGATGAGCGGAATATAGTCCACCTCGATCTTGTACTTTTGCGACAGTTCGTAAAAAGGCGACTTTTCGACTACGGCAGGACGAGGTTGCGATACCAGAATCTTATTGACTTTCAACGCTAACTTTCTATTTTACAAATTATTGATTTCTTACCGCCAAGGCCCATATCAGAGACAGTGGGAACACTTCGACGGTGCAAAGGTACAAAAACCAATGAAATATCGGAATTTTTTTACCCATAAAGAATGCAAAGGTCTCTTTGATAAACAGAATGGCCATAATGGCACATTCGGCAACGAGCACTATCCCCCAAATATTGAAACCTCCGCGAAGAGACAACAGCGACAGCATCATAACCGGCGAAATGAACACTGCACCCTCGGCCAGATAGACGCTTTTGAGATATAGCAGGCCGTCGGTAACGTCGCGGCGGCGCGTCACCTGGCCTGCCAGGAGCAGTATCAGCGATTCGTAAACCGCTACCGCCGCTACGGCAACCGCAGCCAGCAACAGGGCCGTGGCCGTGAACCACGACGGTGAGCACACCATATCCGCAGGCAGCCACAGATTGCTGTACTTTACAGGCAGCAGCACCAGCAGCAGCAAACCGACGACGAACGCCATTCGCAGGAACGGACGCGGAAGGATGTCACGGCGGCGGCCGGAAGCATAATCCTCCCACAGACGCCCGCGCAGCAACTTGCCCGACAGGGTGGCTATCTCGCGCTTGTAACCAGCCACGAGCACAAGACTCATGAAGAGAGTAAAGAGTCCCAACGACTGAAGCAGGCCGTCCCCGACCATTGTCCCGCCGTCGGACGACGAATCGCGCGGGACGGACACCTTCACGCTCGACGAACCGAACATCTGCTGCGAATCCACCTCGCGCAGGTGCGATGTCATTCCCGCCGGCCGCATCGCGGGATACGATCCGGCCAATGAATCGGCACGCAGCGAATCCGCGCCCGGAGCATTCATGGCCATGTCTGAAATGTCGCGGAATATCGGGGCGACGTGTTCGTACCTTGCAGGGGCAAGCGAATCCGAACCCGGCAGCGAATCCGACAGCGACACGGCAGCCTGCGGCGAACCGGAGGCTACGGTATCTGCCGTTACGGGCATGGTCCCGGCAGTCACGGCATGGTTGCCCGCGGCAGTCATTGCGGCGGAGTGGACATCCGGGGCAGGAGCAGAGGCAGGCATGGTCCCGGCTCCGGCGGCCGAGATTCCCGCGGCAGCCTGCCCGGCGACATGTACCGTATCGGCCGCAGGGTTGCTATGAGGCGTTTGTATCATAACTGCGCTTGAGGGTTATGCGTATGGTCGTCCCGTGGCCGGGTTCCGACTCCACCACGGCGATCTTGCCGCCGTGGTACTCCTCGATGATACGGCGCGACAGCGACAGTCCCAGACCCCAGCCACGCGTCTTGGTCGTGAATCCCGGCTCGAATATCTTCTTCCAGTTGGCCTTGGGAATACCCTTGCCCGTATCCTTGACATCGATCCAGACGCGTTTGTCGTCGGAGTCGATATGCACGTCAATGCTGCCGTGGCCCTGAAGCGCATCGAGCGAGTTCTTCAGCATGTTCTCGACGACCCATTCGAACAGCGCCGTATTGAGATTGGCCTGCACAGGCGCTATGGCCAGGCCGTTGTAGTCGAGGGTCACGTTGCGGGGGATACGCTTGCGGAAGTACATAACAGACTCCCCGACCACCTCGTTAACGTTGGCCGGAGCAAGCGTCGTCTCGGAGCCGATCTTCGAGAAACGGTCGACTATCTTCATCAGATGCGCAAGGTCCTTGCTCATCTCGTCGACAGCGCTCTGGTCGACGTTCTGGCTGCGCAGATACTCGATCCACCCCAGCAGCGACGACGTGGGCGTCCCCAACTGGTGGGCCGTCTCCTTGGCCAGACCTATCCACACGCGGTTCTGCTCGTCCTGCTTGGTCGAGCGGAAGGCGATGAAGAGCATGACCACGAAGATTATGATGACAAATATCTGTATGAACGGGAAATAGTAGAGCGACTTGAGAAGCGTCGACTTGCCGTAGAAGATGATGTGGTAATGGTCGTTCGTCCACCAGAACCGCACGATGATGGGCGTATTCTCCGCCGAAAAACTGTCGATAAGGCGGCGCAGACGGTCGGGATTGCCTATCACACGCTCGGGTATGAGGTGCGACGACACAACACGCAGGTTCTCGTCCGTGATCAGGAAGGGAATGTTGTTGCGGTTGTTTACGATATTGGCTATCAACGGGTCGCCCATGTAATCGTCCATCGAGTCGCGGTTGACGCGCTCCATGGCCCTCGCCCACAACTCGACATCGTGCTGCTCCTTCTCGCGGAGACGGTTGGCCATGCTGTTCGTATAGAAGAGCGACAGCACCACGAACGTCGTCCCGAGCACCAGCACCAGTACCCTGTTGCGGAATGTCAGTATTTTACGGACACGGCCCATTGTCTGAATCAGTTTTCGGTTTCAGTTTCGGTTTCCTCACCGTCACCGGCCTGGCTGTCACCGGCTTCGGAATCCTTGACCGTATCCTGCTCGGTGAGTATGCGGCCGTACTCCTCGGAGTCGAGCAGCACGCCGACGGCACGCTTCACGTCGCCGTCATCAACGAGGCTGTGCTCGATGGCTCCGGCGGCATAGTTGAACCGCATGATTATGCCGCTCACGATACTCTCCTCGATCTCCTTGCGGTAGGTGCGCAGGTTGCTTTCGGTATCGTCGTGCAGCGACCCCTCGATACGGGCCATCTCATCGGCGAAACGCTCGGTGAAGCGGTCCGATTCGAGCGCCGCCTTCAGGCGGTCGAGCACACGGCGCGTATCCGACGTATAGGGCACCTCCTTGTCCTTCATGAAGGCGACGAAATCCTCGTAATCGGCATCGCTGATGGCAAATGTACGGTTGTCGACCGAATCGGCGCTGTGACGCCTGAAGTAGTCGTCGCAGAACTCGTCGATGAAACCCATGGCATAGAGCGTCAACGCAAAACGGCTGATGTACTCCGTCTCCGTACGCACGTCGGGCATGATGCCGCCGCCGTCATAGACCTTGCGGCCGTTGCGGGTCGTGAACTCGCGCACCAGCGAATCGGGAACAGAATGTACGCCCTGATCGTGGGACGAATAGTCGATGCGCTGTATGCAGCGTCCCGAAGGTATGTAATACTTGGCCGTGGTCATCTTCACGTAGGCGTCGTAACCTATCGGCATGGAGGTCTGGACCAGTCCCTTGCCGTAGCTCTTCTGTCCCACGACCACGGCACGGTCCAGATCCTGCAGCGCTCCCGCAACGATCTCCGAGGACGAAGCCGTATTGGCATTGACAAGGACGGCCAGCGGCGTCTCGGGCAGCAGCGGATCGAGCGTCGTACGGTAAGTCTTGTTGGCATCGGCCGCACGCCCTTTGGTGCTCAGCACCTCGGTTCCCTTCGGGACGAACAGCGACAGGATCCTGACGGCCTCCTGCATGATGCCGCCGCCGTTGTTGCGGTAGTCGAGAATCAGCCCGCGAAGCTCGCCCTCGCCGCGCAGCCGCTCGATCGAGGCGCGCATCTCCTCATAGCCGCTCTCCGAAAAGTCGGCCTGCTGTATGTACCCTATGCCGTTCCCGCGGTCGACCCAGCCGGCATAGGTGACGGCCGGTATGACGATGCGTTCGCGGCGTATGGTCTTGGCTTCGCGCTTGCCGTCGACGATGCGCTCGACCGTGATGTGCACCTTGGTATTGGGATCGCCCTTGAGCAGCGAGCTGACCTTCTCGGTCGTGAATCCCCTGGCGTCCTTGCCCTCGATCTCGACGATCTTGTCGCCGATACGAAGACCCGCACGGTCGGCAGGCGACCCCTTGTAGGGTTCGGCTATGACCACATAGTCGTCGCGCTGGCGTATGAGGGCACCGATACCGCCGTACTTGCCGGTGGTCTCGAGCTCGAACTTCTTCATGTCCTCCTCCGAGAGGTAGTATGTGTATGGGTCGAGCCGGCTGACCATGCCCGCAGCGGCCGAAGACATCAGATCCTCGGGCGCCACCTCGTCGACATAGTGCACCGACAACTCGCGCATCATGTTCACGAGTTTCTCCATGTTGCGGCCGAGGCCGAAATCGTCATGCCCAGCATGTATCGACACGCCGGCAACGACAAGTACGGCAGCCGCAATGGCCGCACGTCTCAACGTATTACTTATCCTTGTCTTCATCACTTCTGTTGTTCAAACCGGTACGCAAGCGCATCTGCACGTCGGCGACACTGCGGCGTATGCCGTCAAGCACGATCCACTGCCCGTACTGCGAAACCGTAATCTCGTCCTCGAACAGCAGGCGCAGCTTGTGGAAAAGGCCCGCAGCACGGAAACGCATCTGTTCGCCGTCCTCGCTCCGGAGTACATATCCGGCCGAGATGAAAGCGGCGATTATCCGTTCACGGTCTTCGGTCATGTCGCCCTCGACACGGCGGGAGACAAACCCTATCCTGGGATAGACGGCCGCCCACACGACGATCGCCACGATCAGCACGATGCCGCGCGTGGTGTGTACCAGCACCTGCAGTGTCTCGCGCATGGTGAGCATCGACGCCCCGGCCTCGATCATGATCCACACCGCAGCCAGATATATAACGAACAACGCCACCAGAAATTTTATCGAACGTATCAAATAACGCATAGCTTCAATATTTTAACATTGCAGAATCCAATTTTTCAACCCATTGCGGCGATGGCGTCGGCCACCTCGCGCATAAGCCACTCGGGCGTGGACGTGGCGCCGCACACCCCTACCGAACCGACACCTTCGAACCACTCCGGCCGCAACTCGGAGGCCTCCTCCACATTGTACGAGCGGGGATTGGCCGCACGGCACACCTCGAAGAGCACCCGTCCGTTGCTCGACTTGCGGCCGCAGACGAAGACCACGGCATCGAAACGCGAGGCGAACTCGCGCAGGGCGCTCTCCCGCGACGACACCTGACGGCATATCGTATCCCGGGCCGTAAGCATCTCGGGCGAGGGCAAGCGCCGTGCCATCTCGTCGCGCAGGCGCTCGAAAAGAGCCACGCTCTGCGTGGTCTGCGACAGGAAATATATCGGACGAGTGAAGTCGACCGCGTCGAGGTCTGCTTCGCTCTCGATGACTATGGTCGGCTCCGCCACCTGACCCGTAAGACCCACTACCTCGGCATGGCCCCGCTTGCCGAGCAGCACGACCTGACCGCCGACGCTGCGCATCTTCCCGTGTGCGGCGGCAACCCTCTGCTGCAGCTTCGCCACGACAGGGCACGTGGCATCGGCCACGTCGATACCCAGTTCGCGGGCACGTGCGAACGTCGAGGGAGGTTCGCCGTGCGCCCTGACCAGCAGGCGGCAGCCCCTGAGCCGCGGAAGGTCGTCATGCCCCACCGTATGCAGGCCCATACGCTCAAGCCGCTGCACCTCGATGCGGTTGTGGACGATGTCGCCAAGCGAATAGACCTCCCCGCCGGACGACAACAGGCGCTCGGCCTCGCCGATGGCTCGCACCACCCCGAAGCAGAAACCCGATTTATCGTCTATCTCGACATGCATGGCTGCAATCATCTATGGCCGGCAGGCACCGGCAATCAGCAGGCACCCGTAACGGCACGGTAATGTTCCATGAACCACTCCATCTGCTCGTCGACGGTCATATGGCTGTTGTCCAACACGATGGCATCGTCAGCCTTGCGCAGCGGGGAGATGGCGCGCGTCATGTCCGCATGGTCGCGGGCCACGACGTTGGCCTCGATCTCCTCGAGCGAAACGTTGTCGCCCTTGGCGCGCAGTTCGTCATACCGGCGCTGCGCACGGACCTTGGGATCGGCCGTCATGAAGATCTTCATCTCGGCATCGGGGAAGACCACCGTGCCGATGTCGCGGCCGTCCATGACGACACCGCGCTTGCGGCCCATCTGCTGCTGCATGGCCACCAGCTTCTCGCGCACCTGGCGTATGGAGCTCACGGGACTTACGCAGTTCGATACCTCGATGGAGCGGATCTTGCCCTCGACCAGGTCACCGTTGACGTAGATGTCGCTCGCGCCGCGCTCGGGATTGAAGCGGAAGTCGATGTCGATCTGCCCCAGCAGTCCGACGACCTTGTCCTCGTCGACCATACCCGAACGTATGGCCCCGTGTTCGAGCGCATAGAGCGTGACGGCACGGTACATGGCGCCGGTATCTATGAATATGTAGCCCAGACGGGCGGCTATGGCTTTGGCAAAAGTGCTCTTGCCGCACGACGAAAATCCGTCCACGGCGATTATTATCCGTTTTTTGGCTGTTGATTCCATCAACCCTTTGGTATTACGTGTATGAATGTCGACAATATGGTATATACGCCCAGAAGTGATATGATCACACCGGCGATATGATTGATCGTAAGCATGTGGCGCGGGCGAAACTTGCGGCGGAAGAGGTTTATGAGCGACGTGAGGGCTATCCACCACGTAACGGCCCCGCCGAAAAAGCCGACAATGATAAGTATGCTGCTCAGGAGCGACGCCACATCGGTCGTCTCGGCCGCCGTGCCCACATTGAACATGGCGAAAAAGGCCAGTATATAGGGTATCACTATCACGAAATTGGCGAGCGTGAAACCGAATATCGAGACGAAATCCTGCCACAGCGAACTCTTCCCGGCCCGGTTGCGCCGTATCTGCGGCACGGGGTTCTGGAAGAAGATATAGACTCCCACGATGATGACGAATATCCCGCCGCCGACCTGCAGCAGAGCCGAATACTGTTCGATCTGCGCCTGCAGCATCGAGTAGAAGAAGAAGGCTATGACCGCCATAAGGGTATCGGCGCAGGCCACACCCACGCCCGAGACAAGGCCCGAACGGCGGTTCTTGCTCAATGTGCGCTGAATGCACAGCACGGCCACGGGACCGACGGTGATCGACGCGGCAAGCCCGACGGCAAATCCGCGCAGCAACAACTCTATTATTCCTATCAACATATTGCAGGGTCGTTTATCATGCCTATTAACGGACAAAATTACTAAAAACAATATACAATTCAAATTCGGCGGAGGGTATTCGGCGCCCTTTTCCGCCGGAACAGAGTTCGGCAAGCAGGAAAAGATGTCCGCATTGTTGAAAATTAGAACAAAACTTTATCCCACAAACGCAATATTTTGCGTATTTTTAGTTTTATATTTGTAAACGGAGTTTCACACTTAACAACTACTGAAGATGGCAGAGATAAAACAATTCGGACTTGATATCGAGATAGACGAGGCTACGGCCCAGGGACATTACTCCAATCTGGCAATCATTTCGCACTCCACGTCGGAATTCATCGTCGACTTCGCGGCAGTCATGCCCGGCGTACAGAAAGCCAAGGTCAAAAGCCGCATAATACTCACTCCCGAACATGCAAAGCGCCTGTTGCTGTCGCTCCAGGACAACATCACCCGCTACGAAAGCAACATAGGCAAGATAGAGATACCCCAGAAGCAGCAGTCAGGCGGCTACAACAAGATGGGCGAAGCCTGATCCCTTTACGAGGGAGGGGGCAAGGCAGGCGTCATTGCCGTCCGGCAAAAACCGCAAAGGGTTTCAGCCGGACATCGGAAAACGGCCACGCGGCAAACCGGCCTTTGTCAGGCATCGGCTGCAATGCGCGGCACTATTACGGACCAGCCCTGAAAACCTGCCGCACAGACACAAAATAGGAAGGGAACCTACGTCCGACGTAAGTTCCCTTCCTATTTCAGTACCTCAAACCAAGGCGATTATGCGTACTTGAATGTCGACTCGTCCGATACGGTCAACTTTTTGCGTCCCTTTGCACGACGCGCTGCCAGAACCTTGCGGCCGTTGGCAGTAGCCATTCTCTGACGGAATCCGTGCTTGTTGATTCTCTTGCGACGAGAAGGCTGGAAAGTTCTCTTCATTGCCATAGCTATATCTTTTTTGTGTTTTGGCGCATTCTGCGGAGTGCAAAGGTACAACCTTTTTTGTTATTCACAAATAAATTCCGAAAATTCTTCGCTACAGACCCTCCGTTCAGCACTTTTCAGGCCTTTCGGCAGGCTGCGGCTCCCGGGATACGGCCTTCCACGCTACTCCTTGAACAGGTCGACCTCGCCGGTCTCGACCTTGCGGTACATGTCGGCAAGTTCGGCTATTACCGGCGACACGAACTCGATGGTGTCACCGACCGCCGACTTCCCGCCGTCACCCTTGATACGGTAGAGCATGGCGGCATACAACGCCCTGAAGCACAACTCGGTATCGTTCATCGCCGAATTGCCGGGAATACTGCGCAGTTTTGGAAGTTCGGGTGCCAGACGCGCATATGTGCCGCGATAGTGCTCGCCTATCGGGAGCTGCATCAACCTAAGGTGCAGGTCGTGCAGGTCGGCTATCAGGTGCAGCGTATGGTCGAGATGTCCCTGCTGCTCCTTGCCCTCCTCCCGCAGAAGGTTGACTATGTCCATATACCACAACAGATAGACATGTTTCTGCTCCTCGTCGATGGCGCGCGGCGCCACCAGCTGTGAATATATCGCCTCGGGGCTGAACTGCAGCGCCCGCAACAGATCCTCCAACTGCCACAGATAGAGTATGTATTCGGCGATGTTCTCCTTGCGTTTTGCCTGTGCTATGTCCATGGTCTACTCCTCCCTGTTCTTGACAAGTTCGGCAAAGCAGTGGCGGCAGACAGGCTCGTAGGTATCCTTCTCGCCGAGCATGACCAGCTTGTCGTCCGCGGTCAGGCGGTGCGAATGGTGCGCCAGATTGCCGCAGCGGACGCATATCGCATGCACCTTCGTAACATATTCGGCCGTGGCCATAAGGGCCGGCATCGGCCCGAAAGGTTTCCCCGTGTAGTCCATGTCCAGGCCGGCCACGATGACACGCACCCCGTTGTCGGCCAGCTGACGGCAGACATCGACGATGCTCGAATCGAAGAACTGCGCCTCGTCTATACCCACCACGTCGACGTCCGACGACATGAGGAGTATGTTCTGCGGCGACTCGACCGGCGTCGAGCGTATGGCATGGGCATCGTGCGACACGACCTCCTCCTCGGAGTAACGCGTATCGACACACGGTTTGAATATTTCAACCCTCTGATTGGCGAACTTCGCACGTTTCAGACGGCGTATGAGCTCCTCGGTCTTACCCGAGAACATCGAGCCGCAGATGACCTCGATCCAGCCCTTGCGGCTTGCATTTTCCAAAAACATTTTCCGTATATATTTTTCTATAAAGTCCTTTTCATCGTCCGGCCGGGCCGTCACGCCCTCCTGCCCGCTTCAGAATGTATCCGCATCGGCCCCGGCACACTCCGGCCGAACCCCCACCGCGGAAATGGAGGGCCCGGCGCCATAACGTCCCGACCGTAAAGGCCGGAACCGTCCTAACACTCTTCAAGTCGGGTGATATGTGCCCCCAGCGCATTCAGACGGCCGTCGATGTCGCGGTAACCGCGGTCGATCTGGTCGATATTCTGTATGATGCTCGTACCGTCGGCACTCATCGCCGCGATGAGCAGCGCCACTCCGGCACGTATGTCCGGCGAGGTCATGCGCGTGGCACGCAGGCGTATGCGGTGGTCGTGGCCTATGACCGTGGCACGGTGCGGGTCGCAAAGTATGATCTGGGCCCCCATGTCGATGAGCTTGTCGACGAAGAAGAGTCGGCTCTCGAACATCTTCTGGTGAATGAGCACGGCCCCCTTGGCCTGCGTCGCCACCACAAGGAAGATCGACAGCAGGTCGGGCGTAAGTCCCGGCCACGGAGCGTCGGCAATGGTCATGATCGACCCGTCGATGAAGCTCTCGATGCTGTAATGGTCCTGCTCGGGTATGTAGATGTCATCGCCGCGCTGCTCGAAACGTATACCCATACGCGCAAACTGCGCCGGTATGATGCCCAGATTGTCATAAGACACGTTCTTGATGGTCAGCTCCGACTGGTTCATGGCCGCCATGCCGATGAAGCTGCCCACCTCGATCATGTCGGGCAGCATCGTATGCTCGGTGCCCCCGAGCGACTCGACACCCTCGATGGTCAGCAGATTCGATGCAATGCCCGAAATTCGCGCACCCATGCGGTTGAGCATGCGGCACAACTGCTGTATGTAGGGTTCGCAGGCTGCGTTGTAGATTGTAGTGGTGCCCTTGGCCAGCACCGCCGCCATGACGATGTTGGCGGTACCCGTGACCGACGCCTCGTCCAGTAACATGTAGCACCCCTTCAACCGGTCGGCCTCAACCGAGAAGAAACCCTCCGAACGGTCGAAGTCGAACTTCGCCCCGAGTTTCTGGAAACCGAGGAAGTGGGTGTCCAGACGGCGGCGTCCGATCTTGTCGCCGCCCGGCTTGGGAACATAACCCACGCCGAAACGCGCCAGCAGCGGCCCCACCATCATTACCGAACCGCGCAGACGGCGGCAACGGCGCTGGTAGTCGTCGCTGCGCAGGTAGTCGAGGTTTATGTCCTTGGCGCGGAACGAGAAGGTATCCTCCGAGAGCTCCTCGACCTCGACACCCATCGAACGCAGCAGCTCGATAAGCTGCATGACGTCCAGAATACGCGGAATGTTGTGCACGACAACGCGCTCCTCCGTAAGGAGCGTGGCACACAGAATCTGCAGCGCCTCGTTCTTGGCGCCCTGCGGGGTTATCTCGCCCTTGAGGCGGTAACCGCCCTCGACTTTGAACACAGCCATAATTTTCCGATATTTTTCCTTCGTACGGGGAGGCGCCGCAGTACGGTCTGCCCCGTTGCAGCCCGTTATGCCGCGGGCGCCGTCTCCCTTTTACAAAGGTACGAATTTAATCCGAATACGCAACCCGGCGCGATTATTTTACCTCGGCGACAGCGGCGGCCAACGGAACGCATGCAGGGCGCGATATTCATGCTGAAATCCTCAAAACCTTGCCTTGAATCGGACGATTTTAACTAACTTTGGCAAATATTCGCAAACACGATAGCAAATACCATGAAACGCGCATTTTACATATTGCTGTGCACGCTGCCGCTGCTTGCCGCCTCATGCAACAAGAGTCAGGCATCGTATTCGTCCGACGGCGACGGCGCCTACGATTTTCTGATTTTCACCCCCACCGTACTCGTGTTCGGGCCCGACGGCGGGTCGCAACGCATGCTTGCAAGCGGCGACCTGGCGTACATAAGTCTCGACCGCCTCGACCAGACCCCCGCGACGGAGATATACGGCAAACCCTGCCATATGGACATAATGTACGGCCACAGCGAACAGTATCCCGTGGTCGGCGATTTCGGCGCGTGCACCGTCACGGTGAACTCCCCGACCAATATCACCGTTACGGTAGAGCCTGGCTGCGAATACGGCACACTGGTTCTCAGCGGACTTGCATACGACGGCAGCGCAAACTCATATCTCGCACCCGGAGGATTCACCATAACCGTAGACCGCGCCACCCCGTGACGCCACAATGCCCCGTCAATGGCTGGTAAACTACACAGCAGACATAAACAATTGCAAATAAGGATATTGCCGCATCATCATACAGACGCGGCAATATTTTTTTGCCGTTAAATCTAATTTTTTAGTAAAAATATTTGGTCTTCTAAATTTTTAGATATACATTTGCATACGAAAGCCGGCGACACGCCATATCCATACACGCGACAGCCGGCCGGCACCGGAAACAGAAACACAAACAATAAAAACATAAGCCATGGCAAAGAAGATACTCGAACTGACACGCGGAGAAGAGGAGGTGATGCAGATATTGTGGAGCATCGGCTCGGGAGTCGTAAACGACATCATAGCCCGCATGGAGGAGCCCAAACCCAAGTACACCACCGTAGCCACATTCATCAAGATACTCGAGAACAAGGGGTTCGTAAGGCATGAGGCCATGGGCAAGAGCCACCGCTACTTCCCGCTCGTAAGCAAGGAGGACTACGCCGGCAACAAGATGCGTTCGATGCTGTCGAACTATTTCGACGGTTCGCTGTCGCAGATGGTGTCGTTCTTCTCGCAGAAGGAGAACATTTCGGTCAAGGAGATGGACGAGATCCTCGAAATAGTCGAAAAGATCAAGCGGGGCTGACAACCCTACCGTCGCCATGAAGGATCTGGTAATATACATGCTCGAGGCTCTGGCCTGCAGCGGAGTGCTGCTGGGCCTCTATGCCGCACTGCTCGAACGCCGCGTACGCTTCATCTGGTGCCGCATCTACCTCCCTGCGGCAATGATCGTCGCAACGGTCATACCGATGCTGCGCATACCCGTATGGAAAGGAAAGGTGATATACCTTCAGCCGACGACCTCCGTAACGGTGGAGGCCATGGGCAAGGCCGTTGCCGGGCAGGCCGGCACGGACATCGACGCCACAACCGTTGCGTTGATTTTCTACATCGTCGGAGTAGCGGTAATGGCGGCCGTGATGACGGCGCAGTTGCTGCGCATACGGCGCCTGAAACGCGGCGGCGAACGCACCCCGTGCGGACGTTTCGACATCGTGCGCACACGGCAGCACATAGCATCGTTCTCGTTCTTCCGCACGATATACGTGTCGGCCGACACCCCCGAGGCCGACATGCACACGATAATTGCACATGAGGCAAGCCACATAGCGCACCGACATTCGGTCGAGCGCATGGCCATGGAGCTGCTCAAGGCGCTTCTGTGGTGGAATCCCTTCGTATGGATAGCGGCGCGGCGTCTGGTCGAGGTCGAGGAGTACGAAGCCGACCGCGACGCCATCGCAGGCGGGTGCAATGCCTCGGAATATGTTACGACACTACTCAAACACCTGTTCGGCTATAGTCCGGAAATAGCCAACGGGCTGCGCGATTCATTAACCAAAAAGAGATTGAAAATGATGACTTCACAAAAAGACGGCAGGCACGCCCTGCTGCGAATGGCAACAATTATTCCGGTAACGGCCGGACTTGTGGCGGCATTCTCGTTCACCACCAGAGCGGCCGAAATACGCTTCGCCGAGAATCCGGCACAAAAGCCGCAGACGACCGCGACCTCAACGATAACCATAACGGGCGCCGACACGCAACAACCTAAGGCCGTGTCGCAGACAACCCTGCAGGGCGAGCCCGCAGGCCCGGTATATATCATAAACGGAGAGATAAGCCTCGATCCCGAAGCCCTGAAATCGCTCGACGTAAACTCGATAAAGAGCGTGTCCGTATTCAAGAACCCGAACGCCGAAGAGCTCAAGGCACTGAACCTCTCAGACGATGAGATTGCCCGCGGTGTGATAATGATAGACCTCAAGAGCAGCGTGGAACTCGACAGCGAGCGCAAGGCCCGTGAGCAGTTCGACGGCGTGGGCGAGACGCTTGCCAAACCCGTAATCGTCATCGACGGCACGGTCATGCCCGAGAGTTTCGAGATCGGATCGCTCGACGTAAACTCGATAAAGAGCGTGACCGTGATCAAGAAGCCGGAGATCGCTGCGGGTTATGGCCGCAAAGATGCCGACGGCGTGATCGAGATCACGACGATCAAGGCCCCGCAGGTTAAGGTCGATGTGGCGGAATACGGCTCCGAGAGCATGAAGAAAGCTGTCGAACAGATGGAAAAGGCTGCCGAACAGATGGAGCAGGCGGCCGAACAGATGGAACAGGCCGCGTCGAAGATGAAGATCGCCGGGGACACGCTCACCCTCGTAACCGGCGGCTTCGAAAACATGAGCGTAGTCTCGACGGGTACATCCGGTTTCAAGAGCAACCTCAACCTCGACTCCGTATTGATCGTGGTCGACGGCAAGGTGATGGAGAAGGGATTCGAGATCAATTCGATCTCGCCGAACGACATTGCATCGATAACGGTGCTCAAGGGGGCGCAATCCACCGAAAAATACGGTGATGCCGCCAAAAACGGCGTGATTGAGATCAGCCTGCGCAAGGCTTCCGCCCCCTCACAGGCCGGGAGCCCGGCGGAGACGGCAAAAGCCGCAGCCGGCAGCATGCCTGAATTCAACGGCGGCGGCGTGGAGGAGTTCCGCATGTGGGTGCAGACACGCATACGCTATCCCCAGCTGGCCCGTGAACAAAAAATCGACGGCACGGTCGTAGCGGGGTTCACGGTGGGCAAAAACGGCAAAGTCAAGGACATCAAGATACTGCAATCACCCGGCAAGCCGCTCTCCGACGAGATCATGAGGATAATGAGCCAGGCGCCCGCATGGAAGCCCGGACGCGATGCCGACGGCAAAAAGGTCGATGTCAAACTGGTACTCCCGTTCAAGTTCATACTTCAGGAGACCGAAAAGCCGCAAAAGAATGAAGATGAGGGAGAAAAGCTGGCCGAGAAGCTGCAGGGCCGATCGAACGTCATCGACGAAGTAACCGTAGTGACCTACTGATACAAACCCTCGGAGGTGCCGCGAGCGAGGCGATACGGCTTCCGGCACCGGCCGATTTCCTACCAAGCATAAGCGCGAGGGAGTGTCCGCAAATACGTCGGGCACTTCCTTTTTTATCCCCGGCAGGAGTACCGACCGACCGAAAACTGTTGTTTTAAGGAGGGTTTCACTATATTTGCATAAACATTATCCAATAAAAACAACCTGAACATGAAAACCCCGACAAAACTTCTCCTGCTGCTCTGCTGCCTGCTGACACTGCCAGCAACCGGCACCGCCGGCAAACCGCTGCGCCAAAGCGGCATCACCCGTGGAACGGTAAAACATCAGGGCCTCGAACGCGAATACCTGCTCTATATGCCCGATTCGCTGCCCGACGACGCCCCGCTTGTAATAGTCCTGCACGGATACGGAGGCGATGCAGACCCCGACCGCTACGGATTCGAGGCCGTGGCCGACGCCAACCGCTTCGCCGTATGTTACCCGCGCGGCGAAAAGAACGGCGCAGGCAAACGCGGCTGGAACGTCCGCTACCCCTCGCAGCACGACATGCACACCGACGACGTAGCCTACATGCGCCGTCTGGCCCGTCATCTGCAGAAACGTTACGGTCTGAGCCGCCGAAACACCTTCTGCACAGGCATGTCCAACGGCGGCGACATAGCCTATGTGCTGGCGTATGAGTGTCCCGACGTCTTTGCGGCCTTCGCCCCCGTCGCCGGTCTGACGTTCGAGTGGGCATACCGCGAACTCGACGCCAAACGGCCCGTACCCATATGCGAAATACACGGCACGGCCGACAAGACCTCGATGTGGGAGGGCGACCCCGAAGGCACAGGCGGCTGGGGTCCATACATAGGTGTCGAGCAGGCCGTAGGCTATTGGGCGGCCGTGGCACGGTGCACGCATGTACGCACCGAGGAGATCGCGCCGCGCAACCCGTCAAACGGACACCGTATCTTCCTGCACCGATACCTCGGCGGCGATGACGGTGTCGAGGTATGGCTCTACGAAATCGAGGGCGGCAAACACTCGTGGGGAGAGAAGGACATGGATACGGCCGCCGTCGTATGGAACTTCTTCAGCAAGTATCTCACACGCTGACACGCAGCCCTGAGAACCGGACAAAATGCGGCCCCGCCTTCATCGGCGGGGCCGCAACCATTCCCTTAAAACCCTGAACCCTTACGCCTCGCGCAGAGCCTCGATGAAATCGGGGTGCAGCGTCCACAGGTTCTCGGTCTGCAACCACAATTGGCGTGCCAATGCCGTATGCAGAGGAGGGTTGCTGTCGAGACCTGCGACATACTCCTCGTCCACGGGGTGCTCGGCCGCACGGAACTCCTCGAGATAGAGACGGTGGCGCAGGTTCATGACCCGCAGTTCTCCCTCGGGTATCCTGCCCGTCTGACGGAACGACGCCCACATCAGCAGCAGGTGCTTCTCGGGCAGCTTGTCCGAAATGTCGTTGACGATCTCGTCGAACAACTCGTACTCCTCCATCGCCACATAACAGAACGCCAGCAGAGCCACACACTCGGTATGGTCCTCGGGATCGAGGTCGAGCAGCATCTCGAGCATGCCCGCAGCCATCTCGAAATCGTCGATCAGGAAGTGGTCCACGGCCGAGGCATAGACCGTCTCAAGGGCCGCACGGGTATTGGCATGCTCCCATTCGAGATTGATCTCCTCGTTCTCGGGGATCAGTTCGACGATGCGCTGAAAGGCATGAAAGCGTTCGTTGCAGGCCTCCTCGATATTCTTGTCGCGTTCCTGCAGTTCGTAAGAGTGACGCAATACGTTTGAAAAATCGTATTCGCCCGTACCGACAATCTCGAATGTCTGGTTCGGGGTGGGGTTAAGCTGACATTTTTGCATCTTTACGCAATTTGTATATCATTATTACCAATATGACGAGCGTGGCGGCCCCGCCGCACAGATAGGCCGTCGCGGTGGCACCGAGACCGACAAACTGCGACGACACGAAGACGAAGCTCGCACAAATATATGTCATGAATATGGCCGGCAGCAGAGCCACCCAGATATTGCGGCGGCCGAGGTTCAGGTAGACCACGATACTCCAGAGCACGATTGTCGCCAGAGCCTGGTTGGTCCACGAGAAATAGCGCCATACCACGTCGAAATCGACGAACGTCAGGCCGAGGCCCACGGCAAAGAGCGGAATACTGATATAGAGGCGCTTGAGCTTGCTGCGCTGGTCGATATGGAAAATGTCGGCGATGATCAGTCGCGCCGAGCGGAAAGCCGTGTCGCCCGAAGTGATCGGGGCGGCGACAACACCGAGAACGGCAAGTATGCCGCCAACAAGGCCCAGAGTCGTACGCGAAATGGTGTTTACGGCCCAGGCCGCGTCATTTCCGTGCTCGACCATCGCCTGCGACAGTCCGTCGGCTCCGCCGAAGAAAGCCATCGCTATGGCCGCCCAAACCAACGCTATGATCGACTCGGCAATCATGGCCCCGTAGAACACCGAACGGCACTCGCGCTCGTTGTTGACACAGCGCGCCATCAGCGGCGACTGCGTGGCATGGAAGCCCGAAATGGCTCCGCAGGCTATCGTTATGAAGAGCGTCGGCACGATGGGCATGGCCGACGGATTGGGCTGCGAATTGTGGAGATCGGTAATCTCGGGAACGGTATAATCCCCGAAGAAGATTACGCCCATAAGGCCGAGAGCCATGAATATCAGCGCAAAGCCGAAGAGCGGATAGAGCTGGCCGATGATCTTGTCCACGGGCAGCAGCGTCGCCATAAAATAGTAGACTATGATTATGGCAATCCACCACAGATACGATATGTCGGGCAGAAGGCCGTGCAGAATGCTGGCCGGGCTGCGCAGGAAAACGACTCCCACAAGTATCAGCAGTATGATCGAAAAGACTCGCATGAACTGCCGCATGCCGCCGCCGAGATAGCGGCCAACGATCTCGGGAATGCTCAGGCCGTCGTTGCGCACGAGCATCACTCCCGATATGAAATCGTGCATGGCGCCCATGAATATGCCGCCGAAGGTTATCCACAGGAAAGCCGATGGACCGAAGCAGGCTCCGAGTATCGCTCCGAAAATGGGACCTATGCCGGCTATGTTGAGCAACTGAACCAGGAATGTGCGCCATCGCGGCATCGGGACGTAGTCGACGCCGTCATAGAGCTTTTTGCTCGGCACCGCAGCCGACGTATCTATCTGGCAAACCCGATCGAGATATGCTCCGTAGATGAAATAAGCCGCCACGAGCAGGACAAGACAAACGATGAAGGTTATCATTCAGATAGTTTTTTATGTTGTTATACGGTTAATACTCTGCCTTGTCGTCATTCGGGCATCTCCGGGTCCGCAACATATGCAGACCGGCACACCTGCTACCGCCATACAGACCGATACCGACACGACACGCCTCCGGCATCACAATGTCGGAGAGGGCATAGTGCCTGATACATTGGCGATATGGCTGCCTTTGCAGGTGAAAATACAACCCGCTCGGGCGATTCGGCATGGCGAATATAGCCAAAAAGCGACAAAAAACGGCTCTTTTTCGCAAATTCCTGCATTAATTCTTGATTTTATCGAAAATTTTTTACGATATTTGCACCCCGAACGGGTAATAAAACCCGCCGAAGGCCGAATTAGCTCAGTGGTAGAGCACTTCACTCGTAATGAAGGGGTCCCGAGTTCAAGTCTCGGATTCGGCTCTCAAAATCAAGAGGTTACAATTTAAGTAGCCTCTTTTTTTGTGGTCATACAGGCCAAAAACAACCCTAAAACACGCCTTAGAGGCAAAATGTTGGACACTTTGTTGGACACCAAGATTACTGCTCGCGATTGCTTGCGCAGAACGCAAGTAAATGAAAATCAAAGTTATTCTCAAAACATGCAGGGTCTACGGAAACGGCCACTCCCCGTTGATGCTCCGATTTACCGACAACCGCACCTCAAAACTTGTTGCACTTGGGCTCTCTGTTGAACCATGCTACTGGGACAAAAAGGCCGAAATGCTGACATCCGACTGTCCAGACCGAGCCATCATGCAAGGCAGGATTGACAGCGCATTAACCGAATTTCAGAAAAAGATCAAAAGGCTGGAAGCGCTGGATATTCCCGTGAACTTCGATACGCTGTTAGGGGTAAAGACCGCCCATACAGCAGCCATCACCATCGGACAAGGGTTCAACGAAGAGATCGAACGACTGGAATCTCTCGGCAAGATTCACTCGGCGACCAAACATCGATATGCCCTGCAAGTCTTGGAAGACTACAAACCGACCAGCATGACCATGGAGGCCATCGACCTCGACTATCTGAAAGGGCTGGAATTATACCTGCGCAAGCGTGGCAACAGGGACAACAGCATCGCCACACGGTTCGCCATATTCAAGGCCATCTACAACAAGGCGGCCAAAGATGGGCGCATCAATGTGAGGCAAAATCCGTTCAGCCTTTACCAAGTAGGCAGTTTGTGGGCCAAGACCCGCAAACGAGCCATCGACAAAGAAGACATCCAGCGATTGATTGATCTCGAAATTACCGAGGGACATACGACGGAGTACCGACAACTTGCCAGGGATCTGTTCCTGTTCTCCTACTTTACGGCAGGGATGAATTTCGGAGACATGGCACGGCTACGTTACAAGGATATCATCAGGGGAAGAATTTATTACTCCCGTCACAAAACCCGGAAGCTGCTATCCTTTCAGCTCATGCCGAAGGCCATGCAGATTATCGGGAAATACGTCAGAGACAACCATACACAAGAAGATTATATCTTCCCGATTCTCAACCGCAATATTCATACTACCCCTCAACAGATCTTTAACCGCATCCACAAGGTGCTGGCAAAGATCAATCGGGAATTGAAGGTGCTTGGAGGACAGATCGGATTGGAGGTTCCGTTGACCACCTACGTAGCCCGTCACACATATGCAACCGTCCTAAAGAGGTCAGGAGTAAGCGTGGAACTGATTTCCGAATCGTTGGGACACTCCGACCTTTCGACCACGCAAATCTACCTCGACTCGTTCGAGAACTCGCAAATCGACGAAGCCATGCAGCATCTGCTCTAAGAGGGGTTTCAGCATCGGCGTCCGGGCTGCTGTTTGGTGAAATATCAAACAGCCACCCTCTCTGCACCTGTGCGTCGATATGGTCATACGCTTTTTGATATACATTGAGATGGGCGTATCTTTTTGTTTTTGTGAATCTGCTTATTTATAGTGTAGTTTTAATACTAAATATATCACATATGCGCATTCAACCATTGCTCGTGTAAAAAGATCATGCATAGAGCTATTTTGTCTACCCAACTACACAAAACCATTTATTCAATTCTAAAAAACATGATATGCTTTATTGTAAACCAATTGTGGTTATCTGCACTGGTATTAATACAGCTTGTTGCTTTTAGGTAACCTCCAATTTGTATAGTTTGCTCTATCTATAGTCAGCATTTAATAAATCAATACATCAAACAACATTTTATTTATAGATATATCCTATTGAAAAATAGCATTTTTATTCCAAAAAATAATAAAAAAATCTATATTTGCATAGATTAATAGATTATATATC